>Ga0209589_1013281_pt1 | contig 10808 bp, 3 predicted proteins | sample CowpeawhiteBW_FD_187525 | JGI IMG/M metagenome (GOLD analysis project Ga0209589, IMG submission 187525) | Root nodule microbial communities of legume samples collected from California USA - Cow pea white BW (SPAdes) (version 2) | ecosystem: Host-associated > Plants > Roots > Nodule | place: USA...
TTTTTTTTTTTTTTTTTTTTTTTTTTTTTTTTTTTTTTTTAACTAAATAACGGAGATGAAGGTGAAAGACGTGATATTGTTTGATATTCTTATGAAATGAATACATTATATTCAACAAAAATTAAAATTAGAAAATCTTATTACGGATGAGATCGTAAAGTTATATGTTACATGTGCAACTAAAACATTTGCATGATATGTATTTGATGATATGTATTTGATACAACTATGAAACTAAATTATAATTGATTACATATAGTTGTAATTATTAATTAAACCCAAAACTACACTAATATGACAGTCAATATAGAATATAAAAGATATGGTAACAAAATATTAGAAATAAAAAGATGAAAATTTTGCTAATAGTTTGTGTACAATGTAGCACTTAATTAAAAATTAAAAAGTACCTTCAAAGATTAAAAGAATAATAAGTAATTAAGTTCATGGACTAAATTGAAAATAAATATATTGTGACATATTAATTTTTGGAAACGTAAAATGAAAAACAATTTTCTCTTTAGACCATCACTAGTTATTCATATATATTCAATTGTTTAATGTGTCATGTAGTCCTAGGTATTTATTTTATTAGACTTCTTTTACCATCAAGATAAAATTTGTAACTTTTTTCACATTCAAAGATTTTTTTTTTTTTTGTAATTATATTATCTTTATGGAATAAAATGACAATGTCACATACTAGGAGAATTAAATTTGTTATTTACTCTAATAAATGAACCATCAACAAAAGTATTTTGCATAATTTTTTTGTTTTAATATTATTAACATCATGAAATTCATCTCTTTTTTATGTCACCGATATTGATGTTTAGGTTCTTTCTGATACGGAATAATTTGAATTCTTTATTGAATTTTATTGTGCTATTTTACTATTGTGTCTCCATAATTCTTTGCAACCTTACTTCATCATTATATTATTATTTTTTATTTTTTTATAATTTGATATATTACGTTGCTATTTATTATTTGAATTGAATTTTAATTTAAAATTAAGTGCACAACCCCTTTAAAGAGAATCATATAACTGGGTTGCACAAAAAAATTAGTATTTGAGCATTGTTTTGTTGATTTATTCATCTTCTTTTATCTCAATCTTCTTGCTATCAACGTTCAACCTATACTCCCATAACTTTGCATATATATATATATATATATATATATATATATATATATATATATATATATTTCACATAACTTTTTGACCACAGAAAATCTTTAGAACATGATACACTCTTGTAAGTTGAAAAAGAAACATTCTTACCTATTTGAAAGGATGACAACACCGCTAGAAAAAACTCTTTAAATATTATAAATGAAAAACATTTAGACAAAACTCTAGGAGTGATTCTTACTCCATATTTGTAAGTGCAATGAAAATCACAACCTCTCCCAAGCTAGATAATTTTTATCGTTCCAAACACTTAGCACCCACACAATGAGAGGAGTACTAATGAATCCAACATGTCAACAAAGAAATTATTTTTTCTTTTAATTTTTTTTTTGGTCACATATACCTTCCCGAGTATAAAGAGCCAATGTACAAATAACTTAAAAAGACGTAGTTCAAACACATCTCAAACTAGTATAGTTGATTATCAAAAGACAAATAATGTACCAGAATTTAAGTCATGTAATTAATATGTCAATTAGACATTAACAAATATTTAAATTCATAATCACGTCAAATGACAAATACAATAAGATCAAATATAAGTTTATTCTCAAAGTCCATACAAATAAAAGTTCACTGAATACAATATTTGTAAATGACAATCACAATATACAGAACATTTAATACTTGAAGTCGTTGAAATGTCTTCATAGACCACACCTTACCAAACCTAATAATTTCAAATATGTTACAACTCAATCAATCCATCTAATAGAGAAATATCACATCTCAATTTTAGAAAAACTAAAAAGATAATAAAATTTAAGTAAATAAACTATCCATCAATGTTAAAATATTAAATATAATCATAAAATAGTAAAATAAATATTAACCGTAAACAATATACCAGTTAACATTTTTATATCATTATCTATGTAAATATCTTATTTAGTGATAAATTAAATATTGAGATTTTGAACTTCTGAATTTAAAAAATCAGTTCTGTTACTCCATGTTTTATGAAGTTTAAGTATAATGCATAAGTGTCCTAAAATAGAAGGGCATGATGCGCGGCCGGTACGGGCAATCTACTACTCTCAACTGTTAGATTTTACATTATTGTTATAAAATTTTGATTTATTTAAAATTATCTATTTCAGAATAATTATGAAATATGTTAAAAATGGACTGTTATTACTTTATTTTTATTTATTCTGTATAAATATCTAATAGTCAGATCAATTTTATTCAATAATGTGCATTTTTTTTTCCTGCAACTTACTGATCTCTTAAACTTTCTACTTTATCATTTGTATCTACATAAATTAACTAGTAAGAGAATCTATGATAATGTATTTAAAGTAAATTTTATTAAAGAAATTATAACATTTATTTTTCACACAGACTTATGATTGATATATATATATATATATATATATATATATATATATATATATATATATATATATATATATATATATATATATATATAATTTATCTATTTCATCTTATCGATAAGATGTGATATAATTTCAAAGAGTGAACTGGATAATTGTAATAAGACTTCATTTGAAGTGATAAATAAATGGATCAATACTCCTTAAGATTGGTATAATGATAGAGAATGAAAAAATATGCTTGAGATGATAAACTTTAACATCAATATGATCGCTATTATGAAACATCACACCATAGTATAAAATCCGCATAAGTTTATTTATTTATAAAAATTCAATAATGAGAAATTTTATAATAATTAAAAAAATTAGAAAAAAAATTATAAGTTTCAAAATAAAAGTTAGTCACACATGTAATATCTGTAAAAAATCTTATAAGATTTTTTGAGAAGAAAAAGACCGAAATATACTTCATGACACTATTTATTTAGAGTTGTGTCTGACTCTGTAAACTGAGATAAAAATACAGTACTGACAGAAAGATACTTGTCCCAATGCATGTGAATTCTCTCTACACAAAATTTAATTTTGAGTCAAATAAATATAAATGTATACAAAATACTAATGGTATGAAATTATTTGAAGTTTGGGTATCAATTGAAAAACCTTAACATGAAATAAGGTTAGAGTAGGGTCCTGAGTAGCAAAGAAAGTGGAAAATTTGTTCACATTGAAAGTATAGAGAAGCTATGTGACTGTCGTGGGTCCCATTCCTTGAAACATGCAACTGTCACTGGTGGCATATTAGTAGTTAGAAATACCCATTCTCATTCATTCGCACTATCTTCGCTTGCACGCGCCTCTCGTGAAGCAGTGAAAGACAAATCAGGAACCCAAACACTGAAGCTTCTGCCTATGCGCGCGCTAAAATGGAACTAAAGAAGATATTAATTTAACATTACAGCTATAGAGAGAGAAAGAGATTCGTGCAGAATTTACTTCAGACCCACCACACCAACTATCGTCTTTCTGTCTTCTTTATCCCAAATTTTCGGACTCTTTAGTCTCTTACTGACTCTGCTACTTTTTTCTATCTTCCAACATAAAACCAATAATAGTAGTAATCATCATTGTCAATCATCACCATAATAAAAGTTAGATCGATATTAAGCTTTTGTTAATGAAGGGCAACCCGTCGCCATCGCTTCCAAGGCAAGGCAATAACCTATTCTCACCTCTCTCTCTCTCTCTTTCTGCTGTTGAAGATGATGTGCCATTTTTTCATTTCTCTCTAAACTCTTTTGACTCAATTCTCTCACTTTTTGGATCTGTCTCTTACTTTACCATGCGATCTCTTCTCTTCGCTAACTCCACAATGCGCCTCTGATTCCTTCCTTTCAGGTCCTCACTTTATTCTGTTCTTATCTTCTATTTATCTCATTTTCTTGCTTTACTTTCTTCTTATGCATTTTTTCTTTTCGCTTCAATTGTTCTCTTCTTACCTCTCTGTACTACTCCAATTAGTAGAACGAATTTTCTGGAATTTATGTTTAATGCTGAATTGAGGTGACAGCTGTTAGTTGTTAAACCTTGTTTGTTGTGTTTATCGGTGAAGGTTTGAGGAGGAGTGGCAATGGCATCGAAACAAGGTGTGAAATCTAGAAGGTTTGGATTGAGTGGCTTAAAAGGTGCTAATTCGCCTTCTTCTTCGACTACATCGTCTTCTAAACAGGTTCTAGAGACATCCGTCGATGGTCAGAGCTCGCCGGCATCTACGTCGGCTCGAAGTAAGCAGCGGCATTTTAATTCAGAGACTGCAGCTGCAACACCTCCTTTGGAGGCACAGAGAATGAAAGAAAATGTCACTGTGACGGTTCGATTTCGGCCTCTGAAGTAAGTGTGAGCTTTTTCAAGTCGTGTGTCATTGTTTGGCTGTGTTCTTGTTCTTTGGATGTCTGTTAACTTGATTGAGGTCTGTGTCTGGGACAGTCCAAGGGAAATTCGTCAAGGAGAGGAAATTGCTTGGTATGCAGATGGAGACACTATAGTGCGAAATGAGTATAACCCTTCCATAGCATATGCATACGGTATAATATGCAAAACTGGCATTTATGGATAGGGATTTTTGGGTATTTTACATATTTGTTCATTTGGCATCCAGGGGGAACTGAATATTATTTTGCATTCATAGGCATATTGACGTGGTGTTTGATTTTGAGAATACTATCTCATGACGATGATAGCTACGAAATAGTAAGATGGTCTGTCGCTATTATTCTTTTAAGGAAACTTTTCTTAAAATTTTCTCATGACAGAACTAATAAAAAAAGAGTCGTAAAGCATAACTTAGGAAAGATATATTCTTTTATAATCTTAGCTAACTTTCTAACCAAAGTGACTTATCTGCAAGCCTAGTAACATTTCCCTCCTTGCTAACCTTAAAGCCTCTGAAATTACTCCTCAGAAAATGCTCCAAGTTTTCGGATAGCTAAGGGGTTTGAAGTTGGACAAACTTTTGAAAAATATCATGTTCCACACACACTCCCAAATTAAACGGATTTGTGTTACATACCTTTTGGGGAGATAGTGATCCAAACAAAATGAGAAGTATTCAGAATGAATTTCCAAGAACGAATTTGGTGATGTTTTCTGGATTGGCAATTTGATATAGCATTTCTCAGCCTTTTAATGTAAACCATCCTTGCCCTTTTGGGTGCCATAAGGAGAAAGTCACAAGGGAGACATTATAGCTACTAATTGAAGCACTACTGTTGGGCATCAATTTTTTAGAATCTCTTTCCTTAAATAAATGGCCTGCAACAGATTTCCCTGCTGACCAAATGATCCTTTTTTTTTTTTTTCTGACAGTCAGATAAAAGAATATCCATGAAGCTTCTTCCTCCGAGTAGTTCCTGTCGAATTTAAAGGGCGGGAAAAGAAAGAAAACAATCTGCTGAGAATTTAGGAATTGGAATACTGTCTTATTCTTATTCAAGAGAATGTAGTACATAGTTTCTGCATATCATCCATATATGCAGACTCTTGGTAGACTTAATTAATGGAGACTATTGCCTAGGATTATGATAAAGGATGGAACTTCCTGGACACTAGCACCCTTGAATGTTAAAAGCATTTTAGCACGTCCTACATAGACCACCCACTCTTCAAATAAACCACACTGGAGTTTTATTGACGACAGATGCTAGACAAAAACTAGGCTGAAAGCATAATCATGGGAGAAAAAGTGTGTCTTTGAAGGTATCTCAATTTCAGTTATATTTTGGATCATGGGGTCCCAAAGAAAAAACGATTGAGAATGTCTTAACGTAGGAGGCTGTACTGAGAAAAGGCCACTTGAGGATTTGGCAGTTGGATCCAATCTAATGATCAACAGAGTTCAGAATATAATCCTCTACATTAATTCTGGCCAACCTATTATTTGTTATATTAATTTTGAAGAGAACAACAAAAACAGTGGTCAATAACAATAGAGCTGTAGTACATGGATTAATGTTATCCATGGGTTCTACCTAACAAAATCCAAAACATCTGTGAAACTACAAGATCTTTATCATATCAATAGTTTTCCCAGTGTTCATGACAGGTAAAGTAATAATATTCACAAAGATTTCACGATCCTATTTGAGATAGAAAGATTTCAATGTCATGAAATTGTATATTTATCTCAAATCCAATCAATCATCATGTAATGTACATTTCATGCTCAATAAATAGTCCCCCTATCTCCCATTTGCTGATGCTATGTATTGATCTGTTATTTTTATTTGTCTCTAGATCGTGTCTTTGGTCCCACAACCACAACTCGTCAAGTCTATGATGTTGCTGCTCAGCATGTCGTTAGTGGTGCTATGGAGGGCATCAATGGTAACTAACGGACTGAATTTACTACTTACTACCTATTCAGCATGGTCAAAAAACAAAATCTGTTTTTGCTTTAATCAAGTCAACCCAATTCCTTAATATAATTCAGATCACACATTTTGGATGTATTAGATTTGAAATATTACTGAAAAATCTTGATCAATGACAACTAATTAGGTATTTGTATTAAATTTAGTCTATTTGGACTTGGCTGATTAGCTCTTGGCTATAAACTGATGCCCACTTAAAATTACAATTGTTATTTTCACTTTAGTTGAGTTGCATCGAAAGATGTAAGAGCAATACATTTTACTCAAAGATGTCCATATTTCACTTATTGAGCATGACAAAATCAGATAATTCTGTATCAGTGATCAAATACCTCTTAGAAAAATTCTGGCGGAACAAAACCATCCGTACAATTTTGATCCTTTTGTATAGATGTCATATCATTTGGCTTTTTTGGTCACTCTTATAACATAAAACAATGTTGCAAATGTTTGGTTAGGCTGTCAGCCAGATCATGATATAATCCCTAGAGGTTTGTGATTGGCATCATAGCAATCAGTTTGCACAGAGAAATATTTGGCTGTGTAACTTCCAGATTATTTTTTGCTTGTATACCAGGCATATTGAATAATTAACGTATGAACTCCTATGGTTTTCATGCAGGTACGGTATTTGCATATGGGGTAACAAGCAGTGGAAAGACTCACACAATGCATGTGAGACAACACTTATCTTCTACCTTTATCTTTTTCTTGTTTATGATAAATTTACATATTTTTTTTTTGTCTTCCCATGTCATGCTACATAAGGTTATCAAACGTTAAACCATACTTAATTCACAAAGGAGCAATTGCTGACCGTTGTGATACTTGCCATTTTTTATTCTGATATACTATTGGTGGGCTGGTAGCGTGAGGTTGTTTGTCTTTGTTGGGTTTCATGGTTTTTCTAGACTTGGACATTGAGTTTTGATGGAAATTTCATATTGACCAGAAATAAGACTAATTTATAATATTTAAGTGGGGGAAAACCTCACTTTATAATTCGGTTTTATAGGGTTGAGTTAGATTTAAAATGCACTTCTTAAGATATTATCAGAGTCATTTAAAATCTATTCTAGTGAGATTTGTTGTTTGTTAGAACTATCAAGCCACTATCAGACCAATCACAAATATTTAGTACCACGCTTGAAATGCACGTCTACGTGAGGGGTGTGTTGGAGATTTCACGTTGACTAGAAATAAAATAAAACTAGTTTAATTAAATATTTAAGTGAGTGCAAACCTCACCCTACAAGCTGGTTTTGTGGAATTGAATTAAGTTAAAAATCCACTTCTTTTTTTTATCATTAAGATTCAGTTTATTTAAAACCGTTCAAACTTGCTAAAACTTCAAAGACTCCATAACTTTATCTTTCCAGATATTGTCTATTCTACTCCTGGTTTTATTTGAAAATTCTGGTAGCCATGTGTTGTCAAGGCTGATTCTGGACTCTTAGTAATGGGCAACTGCTTTCAATGCTAGCTCTATTTTTTTATCTTATTTCCAGTCATATGTGTTCTATGTCTTATGGGAAACTAAAATTTTCAGTATTTGTTATACTCTCTAATTTGTTCCTTCTTGTCTTGAATCTGTTAATTTTAGGTTAGTGAGCATAACAAGTACTGAAAATCTTACTATCCCATAGAAGGTAACATGTTAATTTTGGAATAGTAAAAATTTAAATTGTTGCTTCTGATAGATGCATAAAAGTATTATTATTTGTCTTGGGTGTTAGCATGTTAACTGGTATATTTGAAGTATACAGTAGCACTGATCTGAAGTAGGTTGGTTGGTGAGCTAACTACTGTCATATTTTACTCAATCAAATTCTTTATTGCTTGAACAAGCTCAAAATCATTTTGTTCAAAGCTGTTACTTACCAAGCCTTGATCTTTGTAAAGATGGTCTTTTGACATAATTTGGCTGGCATTATATTATTACATATATTGAACAATCTAAGGCTGCAAGCCTTGAAGAAGTTTTTGTAACTTCGACCATTGTTTAGCTTTTACGTACCTTCTATTCTACTTAATAATCTGTCATGCTACATAATCTGATAAAAAATAATTAATAATATCTGTTATTGTGACAATTGCTGAAGGTGTTAAGTTCTTATATGAATTTGTATTAGTTGATGTGACACTATATGCTCCTTAGTTCCTATCATACCTCTTGCTCATAAGTTCATATTTGCAGGGTGATCAAAGATCTCCTGGAATTATACCCCTTGCCGTTAAGGATGCTTTTAGCATTATCCAAGAGGTTGTCAAATACTACTCTCTTAATTGCACCCTTTATTATAGAAATTACATAGTCTGATTTTTCTGTGTGTACCAGACTCCAAACCGTGAGTTTCTCCTTCGAGTTTCGTACTTGGAGATCTACAATGAGGTAGGCTTTCTTGCTATCTAGTTCGTACCTTGTGATACCGTGCTCATGTGGATTTTGTCTCCCTATTTCCCTCGTGACTTTCCCTGAAAAGAAATTTAATGAATGGAAATTTCAAGGCTTCTCTTTTATTTAGGTGGTTAATGACTTATTAAATCCAGCAGGACAGAACTTACGAATCAGAGAGGATACTCAGGTACTGATAATAGCTTTTCTTATCTTTCTTCCTATATTTATATCTATACCGCTAAATTATGAGTGAAGGTTCTCTTTTCTGAATTTATATGACTTATTCATACTTGAAAAGAGAACTGAAATTGTATATTATTTTTTATTTAGAAGTACATACAACATATATATCGACATAAAAAATAAACTATAGCAGAGATTTTTGGCTACAAATCTTTACGTGATAATAGTAAGAAGGAATTTGGGAAAATTAATGCTAATTACAATGATTGAGAAATATTCTACAAATAATTAGACTTTACAATACTCCTTGAAACTGGTGAGTGAATATTTATCATGCTCAAGTTGTTGATATATCTTGATAGTGTTTCATGGGATGTCCGTTGGTCAGTACATTTCCCGGTCAATTGAACCAAGTGACATTTTGATGCATAAAAGCAAATTTTGGTTTTTAACTGGTGATTTAGTCCATCTTCTTTAATGAATGATTATTAACAATTCTTGGATTTTACTGTGTTAAACATTAGTGAGATGATTTTTTGAGAAATGAATATTTTGTTGTCGAACCTAGTGAAAGATAAAATGTGAATCTAGAGGCAAAATGTTATTTTTATGTTTTATATAATAACTAACTAAATTGTTGTCAGACACTGTTCCAAACACTTCTCAAATGTGTACGACTCCTTTATTTTGTTTCATAAACCCTCTTTCTTGTTATTTCTTTAAATAGAATGTATAATACAATTGAAGCCATCAGCATATTAACAAAGTCAGACGTATAGTTGTTGAAATGCTTATTCAAAGTTCTATAAACAGAAGTATTTCGAAGGAGGCCAGTATCATTTGTACATTGAATAATATGTAGGGCACCTATGTTGAGGGAATAAAGGAAGAGGTTGTACTCTCGCCTGCTCATGCACTGTCTCTTATTGCAGCTGGAGAAGGTATAAATTCCTGCTAGGTTTGTTTGCATGTGGATTATTTTAGTTTACTCTGTTCAAGTATACTAACGTGGACTGTTAAGTTTTCTTCTCTTGCGTTTTGTACTTCATTAAAATACTAGCTGCATTATTTGACAAATATAGTCTTCTAAAAAATTAGTTAGTGTTTATAATAAAAACTAAATAAAACTGTTTACTGGTCATTTGGATTATCATAAGAATTGGGTTCTTCTACAATTCCACTAATGCCCTGCTGTTTTGTTATTTAGCGTGTCCCTTTCTCTATTCTTGACAAAATTTCGATTTGATAACAGAACACAGACATGTTGGGTCCACAAACTTTAACTTACTCAGCAGCAGGAGCCATACAATATTTACCCTGGTGCGTTTACACAGTCTTAAAGGAAGAATCATGCTGTTTTATCTGTTTAAAAACATGTTTCTTAATATTATGCGCAAATTTTATCAATGTTTATGTTGACTTGGTTGTGTTTACCTCATATAGTTACTGCATAGCACTTAGATGTAATAACCGCATAATGTAGCTACACAGTTGATAATTCATCTCGGTAAACAAATGAATTACCACGGGAAAACTTTGGAATAAAACATACCATTATTAAACTCAAAACTTCTTGATAAGGATTCCCCTTATTATCGTTTTTTTGTTTTCTAAAATGAGGACCTGTTGGGAGGTGGGGTGATAAAACCAACTAGGAATACAGGGTATTCGAAGATTGATAACGAACAATAGGGATCCTAATGTGAGAATAGAATCCGAATCACATTCATATGCAAGAGTGCAGAGGATACAGAGGAATTGGT
>Ga0209589_1013286_pt1 | contig 10804 bp, 8 predicted proteins | sample CowpeawhiteBW_FD_187525 | JGI IMG/M metagenome (GOLD analysis project Ga0209589, IMG submission 187525) | Root nodule microbial communities of legume samples collected from California USA - Cow pea white BW (SPAdes) (version 2) | ecosystem: Host-associated > Plants > Roots > Nodule | place: USA...
TTCTTCTTTTTCTGCAGCCATGTCAACAAAGATAACCACTGAAAACTTATTTGCATCATTCACATCAACAAACTTGATGTGTGGAGTGTGTGGCTTCAACTCAACTTGAGCATCATCAGGTGCATTCGGATGGTTAAGCGGATCATCAGTAATCCTCATAATTTCATCTTCTGAGCAAAAATTTTCACCTGGTGTTGTTGACTCTACTGCTTCATCATTAACCAAGTCAGTTGCAATAGTAGATGCTTTAGCTGCATCTTCGATTACTGTTGGCTCTTCAACTTCACTTGGTTCCTCTATTGTATTATCCTCACAACTTTGCTCTTGAAAATGATCACTTGTACTCATATCCTCATCAATGGGTACACTTTTATATTTACATTGAGCAGCATCAACATATCCATCAGTAGATATGTTTGTGTGAGAATCTTTAATTTCCTCATCAGCAACATCTTTGGCAAAATTGATATGTCCATCAGTAGACATATTACTATGAGCATCATTATATCCATCAGTAGATATATCAATGTGATGTGATTCCGCTATTGGTTTTTCAGACTGACTCTGTAAGCTTTGTGTGGCGGCATTCATCATCTCTTTCTGATATGTCTGATTCATCTTCATCATTTCAGTCATCATTTTCATCATATCTTCCAAAGTGACCTTTCTCACTGCATCATTCATTAGCTGACTCAAATCTTCAGACATTTGTTCAACTCTGATGGCCAACATCAGAAGCACATATTTGATTTCATGACGAAGTTCGTTAAAATCTGGATTTTCAGGAAATCTCTGATGGGGTTGAGGGGTAGTATTAACAGTTACAATTAATTCTATGAAGTTGTTCTTACTTGCATCCCTCAACATATCAAACAATATTTGCTTATTTTCATACCACTCTTGCTCAATATTTCTGCATCGTTGATCAACTCGCAACCTTTCATCCATGGACTCTAATTTCTCTATAACTTCACACGATCAAATTAATACTACTTATCTATAACAACTTCATTATTGTTGAGCAGTTTGACTGTGCAATCAGAAGATGACACGTGGCAACCTTCTCTTTCTCTCATAATAGAATTAGGGTTTCCTCTCACACTCTTCTCCCTCCCTTGGCATGCACGGCTGACAGTGGCTGCTCTGGCGTGGCTGCTCCGACGCGGTGGTGATGCTGCTATGGTGGCCGTGATTGCAGAATGCTGGTGGTTGCAGGTGTTGCACGAGGTGCAGAGATGGCTTGCTGTCACGGTGCAGTCGCGCATCGCAGGTTTCATTGGTGTAGATGTGTTTGCAAGGATTAATGCCACGTGGCTTGTTCTGGTTGGCCAATTTTAAAAGTTGAGGATTGCCACATGGCAGCATCTGGTTGAGTGTAGTTTAAGTGGTAGGAGGGGTGTAAATAGACATATTAGGGGGTGCAGAATAAGTTTTTGGTGAGACCCATTTAGAAAGAGCGGAGTGTATAACTAAAAACTGGGGTACATAAGTGATTTTTCCAGAACTTGCTGATTTTAGCCTTATTCAAAGGTGGTTTGTAACTTCAATCAATTTATTTTCCCACCTTTAAATGAACTTAAAACTTAACTTCAGCTTCATCAACAAACGTTCAAATATCCAAAAATAATTTATGCAGCTAAAAATCACCTTTTTAGCATATTTTTATCGCACAAGTTCAAATAGCCTAATTATCAGAATTATCAATTAAATCACTCTTTAAGCACATAAATTCAATTAAATACCCAGAATTAAACACTGAATGAGGGTAAAAATACGCACTCATCAACGTCCCAAGCAACTAAAGCACCACCATGAGGTATCACTTAGAGGCTCATGGAATTACGCCCTAACCATACTGATAACATATTCCATCCAATTATATCACATCTCAGGCTCATGCCAAACCCATGTCACTTTTATGACCAACCATCCCACTCAAGTTACATACTGAGATCATATCAAACTTATCATTTCAAAACCATAATTCACTTAACACATTTATACTTAACCCATTCATGCTTTAACACGATAACAAAATCATACAGTAAATCATCAATCAAAAACACGAGGCATAACATGCACGAAACAAACACTTGCGTTAGTCTCGCTTGAGCCAAGAACCCTCGCTCAGGCGAAAGGGTCCTTTCGCTCAAGCGACTGGCTCTCGCTTAAGCGAGACAACCAATTGTGGGGGTTACTGATCATGCAAGTTCTCGCTTAGGCGAGCCCTTCTCGCTTGAGCGAGGCCACCCCTAGTCCAAAGGTGAGGTTCCTCGCCTGGGCTGAAAAACTACAGCGACGTGCCAAGGTCTCAACGCGTTCTCGCTGAGGCGAGGCTCTCTCGCCTAAGCGAGATGTCACCTCGCTCATTGTTTCCCTACAACAGTCACAAACACGAATCCAAACCAACGTACCAAAGCATTTCATGCGTGTACAATATTTCACCAATCATAGAATCGAAAAATGACAGCGGAACAAACAAAAATCAAAATATACGAGTAAGCCCTAGCTTCCCTTACCTGAAAATAGCTAGCAGAAATCCTGACCCCTAAGCTAGTGAATACGACAGACCTTGGAGCAGATTCGCGAACTGGAAAGATGGTAGAACAGATTCAAATCGGGTTACTAAGGTGAACCCTAGCTGGAATCATGACAATAGAGCCAAAAATAAGGAAAATGTGGTTAGAGGATTAACTTACGTGAGTAGAGCTGAGCTTAGAGCTATCTTGACCAAGAGAGGACCAAACCCTAGCAGAGCTTTCTGTTGCGAAAAGGAGAGAGTTTGATAGTTGTGTTTCAGTAAAGTGAAGTGAATGAATGAGATTACGGCAGATTAGGTCTGGATTCCCTTTTGGGCCAGCCCTAGGCCCAATCGATTTGGGGCAACCGTTTTAAAGTTAGGGCAGCAATGTAAGTGAGCCTTACAAATATATTCGTAAGTAAACACTTACATATTACCTATGAATATAGTCTTTAAGTAATTACATATTGATTTAATTCGTATGTAAATTAACTATGAACCACATCTACAATTACCTACGAATAAAATTAGTAGATATTTATATATAGAGAAAATCCCATTACAAAAAAAAAAAAGTCATACTTAGAGGAGGTCATTTACTAGAGGTTGAGATAGTGAAAGATTTGAAGTAAGGTTCGGGTTTTGAGGTTGGAATGGAGAATGAAGGTAAACAAAAACTAGTTTGAGAATGACAAAATGAGTTCGGATTTTGAACTTGGGATCAATATCTAAGAATTAGGAAGTAATGTTTATCATTTTCCTCCTCCTCCAAGAATAAAGTATTTTAATGCATAATGCATACTTTAAATATATTTCAGAGACAAATACAAATGATGTCAACACCAGATTCCATCATTGTATGGCATTGTAATAAAAAATGTTTTCAAGATATACAATCCTATTTCTATATCTCTCTATTGAATGTGGGGTTAGCATCATTTGCAAGTTGTGTGCTTAGTTTTTTTACTGCTCTGCATGTGTTCAAACAAAGTGTATATATTACAGCTACTTCAAAGTGTTATGAAAGTTTAGTAAGTTTTATATCATGAATCAATAGGAAATGCTAGACTTTGATGCTAGCTAGTTCATGGATACTGATAGGGTGACAAAGATCAGCGATTGGTTGGCTAGCCCAGGCTACATCTGTTAGGATTTTGTTGACTACTTGTGTAGGGTTAAACAAATCCCACCAAACATGAGTTGAAGCTTGATTACAACCTATGCCCATGGAGATGCACCCTATCATGGCACCATTCAAACCAAGTCTGCAACATGAACTCTTCACGTCTTCAAAACCTGTATAAAGAACACTTGGTATTGTTTTATTTGATATTCCTCCACCATCTGTTCCACTTTTCTTTTTCTTTTCCTCTTTTTCTTTGCTATATTTTTAGAATTAGTCTTAGCTCTATTACTATTTTTACCACTGCTCCAATGCTATTTCAATATTGTTTTTGCTTGTGTGCTTTGTTGTGGTGCATGAATAGGTGCAAGTTTGAGCTCGTTGTAGGTGTTGTAGGTTATTCAATAAATCCTAGTCCATTTTCAATCATTCACTTCCCAACACTTGATGAATAACTATTGTTGCAACAAGAAAGTACTATGGACAAGCACAAACGCACCTGGTAACCAACTACGTAACACTATACTTATGTCTATCATTATGTATTAATTAAGATAATAGTCCTCACGTCTGATAACCACCTTGAAATGAAATTAGATTAAAGAATTTTGAACCTAGAAGAGACTAGGCAAAGCCTCGAGTGGAGGTGAATCTGCATAAATTCTTGTGTGCATTCTTCTCTACCTAACTATACAAACTAAACACTTAAATTGCCATCTCCTTGGGAACAATGCCAATTTGTTAAGGCCTATGTCTTACCAAGGTTCAGAAAAATACTTTATTTCCCTACTAATGTAATGTAGTGGTAACAAAGGTATCAAATCCAATTATATGGCTTACAAATGAGTGTTCTCCTTGTGTAGCCTTAGTCCAAAATATAAGAAATGAAAGGGTAGGGAAAATGAATATGAAATGCATCTATTCTATAATGCAAGAACTAGCCTTAATATGAGGATGTAATGAATTGTACCTAATCTCTATAATTGTTTGATCGACATTCTATGCAAACTAAAATGCACTTTATGCAAATATATGAGTCTAAACATGTTTACAATGAGAGGAATGAATGGAAAATTGAATGTTGTCACAAGTTTTTGAAATGCTAATGTTATAAGCCTTATTGACCTACAATTTGATGCAAATGTGATCAGTTAACCAAGTATGGAATGCATAGGAATATGCAATTAGCCTACGAGAACTACATACAAGATAAAAATTCTCAGACAAAACAATCACAATGGCTAAAACGACAACAAAGAACAACCAAATTGTGAATGAAAGATTATGTAAGTAGTGAAATAAGTAATTAACCAAGAAAAAGGGAGGAGGGTTGAATTGGCTTATTGAAAACTTTGATTACTTTTAATTTCTTAAAACACTTTTTGATTGAATCAGACAACCCATGAAACCAAAATGTAATTACTGTTGAATTGTACATTTTCAATTGATTAAAAGCAGAAACATCATATTAATTTGTTTATGTAATATGATTCAACAGATTAAAATGTAGAATCGAACAACTAACATTCTGGAAGATTATATAGAAATGCGAAAACCACCAAACTCACTCAAATAACATGCATTAACATACAAGATTGTTTCCAATTGATCTATTGAACTCAGTTATATTATCAAACTATGTAAAAACACATGCACATAATACAAAGATTGATTTAATGAGTTTTCTTGAGATGTAAATGAAGAATAAGATAAGAGAGATAAAATCACACACTAATTTTTCTACTGGATCACTCAATAACTGAACTACATCCAGTTTAGCAAGACAACTTGAGCCGGATCATGCACTATATAAAATGTTTTACGAAATCCCTCAAAGATTACACTTTTGAATAAAGCATAACTCTAAGATTCTTGAATCCCACAAGAACCTGAACCCCTACACTATAAGATCTCACTTACAAACCTAGAATCACACCAAGAACCACAAAGAAGCAAAAGAACAACGAAACTTGAGTGGTTGCTCTTCCTAACCAACCAAAGCATGTGTTCTTCTAGCTTTAACACAAGCAAATTTACTCTATGATTCAAAAGATCTTCAATCACCAGCTGCACACTATGTAATCCAAAGAGAGAGAGTTTTTCTAAAATTGTATCACTATTTTTTGCACTCATAAATCTCAAGTGTTGTTCCACTCTCTAAACAACCAGCTTATATAGCTTGGTCATCAATGTAGTTTGTAGACTTCTAATTATAATCTTCTATTTTAAGGTACAACAATGAATTTTATTTTGAATGCAGGCATCATTAGCAACTACTTGTGGCTTCCATGAAGGACAACATTGTTGTGTAGCTTTGTTCCTTGCATAGGACTCCTCTAACCATCTCAGACAAATTATAGATTGATAAGAACCTCAATTTTATGAACTTTCTTTCTTATATAATTGTATCTTAACACCTTACCTTTTTCATAGTTCAATTGTTTGACATAGCATGTTGGTAGGGAAATCAACTACTATGACAAAAAGGCTAACATGGTTAGCCCTCCAGGTTTGGTATTTTGGTCTACAGTATTATAATTATTCAATTTACAAACCAACTCATATGAGTGTGGTTACTATGTAATGTAATGGATGTCAACTGTTGTACGTGCTTGTATCACAAGTGGTTGGGAAACGATAATAATTTCACTATATAAAATTCTTATTTGCAATTTTGTCTTAGTTTATATACTAATTTAAATTATTATCTTGTGTGTAGAGATTCAATACCACTACATCAATCCCCGCCAAGTCCATCAAATATTTAAGGATAGCTTGTACAAAGTACACTATACAATTGTACAATAATACTTAGTATAAGACCCATTAAAAATTAAATAAATAAACAAATATTTATTTAACAATAATTATGGATTGGAAGTATGTCTAAAAGAATTAGTTTGTCAAATTATAATAAGAAATAGTAGTAGCTCAATTGGTTGAGAGTACTTGGTGGTGTTGGGAGGTCTTGGGTTTGAATCCAAGGGAGTTGTACTACGTGTTTATTTTCCAAACTCCATATTTTATATGGTAATTTTGAACATGTGTGCTTTTTCCATTCAAATTTTTTTTATTAGGTCGCATTTTCTAGGTTCTACCCAAAAAGTACCAGGTGGTGTTCATAGCTTGCCAAGCGACGCATGGAGCGTGGTGGTTGTTTTCTAGGTTCTGCCTAAAAACTGTCAGGCGGTTTTTATGCGTGTTGGTTTTTATGCGTGTTGGTTTGTACTGTGGCGCAGAGTTGGTTCTTTTGTAATTTTATTCTAGGTTGCATGTTCATTGATATAAAATGTTGGAAATGCCATTGTGGTGATGATACCTTGGTAATTTGTTGAATGAATGTGTAATGATGATGATGATGTTTATTGTCTAGTTTTAAAACGGTTGTGATTGTTGTGTTGGTTGAATTTAATTGAGCATGTATAGACGTGTTTTTGGTGTTTAGGGTATTTTTTGTAGGTGAAGAAATTTGGGTTCTGCTCTTGAAACTCTGAGGTCTCCTGGTGGCAGGTATGCACCGCCAGGTGACGCCTAGTGTGCAGCAAAAAATGTGTTATTGTTGGGTGAGGGCGCGAGTTGGGTTGCTTTGTGAATGTTCAAATTATGAATGCATATGATATTGATGTAATAAGGCCGAATTTCTACTGTTTTGGGGAGATTAATGTATAAATGAAAGTTGGTTAGTTAAACTTGGGTTGGTATGAGGGGTGGGTTGGATTAAGGGAACTATAACAGGTACTATTTTGGGTGATTTTATGATTTTTTAGTGCGTTGTATGAATTGCTTGGTTTATGTTTTGAGTTCTAATGAGCATGAATTATCCTTTGATAATTTCATGTGTTGATAAGAGCCAAAGTGGTGAATGTATGTGTGGAATTAAGAATGTTGCACATGATGTGTGGTAGAGTGTTTTGAGTCATGTTGTATTGTGTGGATTTGTGTTATTGTATTCTGGAAGTGTTCCTTGGATGGTTGGAATATTTGAATCTATTTTGGGACACAAAACAGTAGTGTGATGCTACTAGTATAGCGTCTCAAAATGTTGTTGGATTGTCAGGCGATAGACGGGATAGGAAGGCCACAAAGAGTGTGGAGCTAGGTGATGTTATTGAATCGTCAGGTGGTCTGCAACGGAAAATCACCAAGCAACAGTTATACTCTGCCACGGGAGGGTCCAAGGGCTGGTTGTAGGTTTTGTTTGTTGTGCATGAGTGGGTGTGACGGTCTAGTGATCTTGTAGTGTGAAATTAAGGTGCTTGTATGCTAAGTGTTATTGGTGGTATGGGATGAGGTATGAATCATATTGGTTCCTAATGCGGGGTTATGGATATGCTATAATTGAATGTTACGAATGGGGAGGTTCGTAAGTGAGGATTGGATGCATGATAAATACAAACGGGGAGGTTTGTAGGATTTGTGCTGAAACTTGATTATTTTATGAGCGGGGAGGTTCATAAATTGGTTGGGTTCATGCGTGTTAGGCTACGAGCGGGTAGGTTCGTAGAGGTTGGACTACAAGCGGGCAGGTTCGTAAAAGGGTGTGACATCCTTAAGGCTCTAGTTGGATAGGATAACGATGTGGTTGGATGTGCTAATCTTATATAGATTAGTAGACTGTGGTTGCATAACTACCTTGTGATACAAGGTCTCTAAGTATGGGAATATTTTTAAGTTAAGTTGTTATACGATGATCGCGTCGCTTGGTCATATAGGAGCACATGTGGTTTCAGGTGATGCTAGCGAAGCATAAGTTTGGCGAGCTTGGGAAATATTTGAAAGAACTATATTATTGAATGTTTTATTTTAAAGTTGGTTTTGAATTTTAAGTCTTGTAATGGATTATTTATGAGATATTGGTTTTGTATTTAGACCATTGTTGAAGATTTGAATTTTTCTGCGTTTGAAATGGTATCAGATGTTTTTATTTTAAGTATTTTTATTGTACCAGGTAATATCCGCCCAGGGTGTTACACTTAATATATCTATTTATGGTAGCATATGAGCTTGTAATGAATAGTACATTAATATGAATAGTATTTAAGTATTTTGTCATCTTTTCTGCTTAAATAGCATTTGGCTTCTGTTTCTGGCTGGTTATGGGTTTCTAGTTGAAAATTTGCAAGTTTAATGTGTTGGATATGAAAGAAATAGAATCTGTATTTAAAAAGACAACACATTTATGCCTCGGTTGTAACCAAAACTGAGGCAAAAGGTTATTTTGATTTTTTTTTTATTTTTAATAGCTAATGTGCCTCGGTTGGGACGTAACTGAGACAATATATCTCACTTTCTACCTCGGTTGTATCCATACACGAGGCAGAAAGTACATTTCATTTTCCGTTTTTTTAATTTCTAATTCCCATTAGGCGTCAGTTCTGGAGGAAACCAAGGTAGTAACCCACAAATATGCCTCGGTTCATAACCGAGGCACAAACAACTGCCTTTTCACCTCGCCTGCATATGCCTCAGTGCGAACCCTAAGCCAAAAGACTAAAATAATTGTGACCATTTCCCTTCCCTACACTAGTGCATGGAAATTATATCATCGAGGAGTGAGACCTAGTTTCTACAATTATAGCTGCAATACAAGAAGGGTCCTATCAGTTTCACCATAAATTGGGTAAACAAAATTCAGATTAAACATTTCACTGCTTCAAATGAACCAGACACCAATGATCCAAGAGTGGGAAAAGTTGTGAAATTTTATAGCTCAATTATCTCAAACCTAATATCAAGAGAGGCAATTTTATCACTTTAATTTCCCTATCTTAGTTTATCATTTTAATTGAAATTTTTTTGAGATGAATTAAGAGGTATTAATTAATTTTAGAATTTAAAGAAATAGTTATATTTAGTTGGAAGTGTGACATCCCATTTAATAAAAATTTTCTAATAAGTAAAACATCACATATTATAATAATAGAGCAAACGTCGGAAAATATATTAGAAGCAACCATTATAGTCATCCAAAATATACTTGAACAAAACTATCATGGGCGTAAAACAACCCAATAAATAAGGGCATAAATGTTGTACAAAAGGTGCTTAATAGAGCCTAAAAGGCATAAAACATATCCTCAAAAAGTAGACAAATGGACAATAACTAATGTGCCTAATTTAAACGGCAGCATCTCCACCATCTTAACGATCACCAGAGGCTTCCTCATCTGCTCACACCAACATTGGTGATCATTGCTGTCAACACCCAATTTTGTTTGGATAAATAAAAATTATTTTACCAAAATAAAATAAAATAAGTGTCCCATAAAAAAGGGTAAAACTAAATTTTCTTTAAAATGTTTAAAAAAAAAGAGAGTTTCTTTAATTTTGTTTAAAAGGAATTTTAAAAAGCGGTTTTTTCTTAGATAAAAAGTAAAAAGTAAAATACAAAAATAATAAAAAATATAATTATTTAAAAAATAATAATAATAAATAATTTAGTTTTGAATGTTTTCGTTTCTATTATTTTCTTTTTCCTGTTTCTTTTTATAGTGAGTTGGTAGCCTAATTAATTTGTCTTTGAACCCTTGTTTTTAGTTTGTTTACCCCTTGTTAACCAATTTGGGCTCAATGGCCCATTGTTTTTCTTTCACACCATTGTTTTGCTTTATATCTTAAAATAAAATTAAAAAAAAAATAAATAAATAAAATTCTTGTTCATGACACAAGAAGTGGGAACAGTTGAGTATTTGATAACTGCTTGGTAACTTCTATGAGTTTTTTTTAAAGAGAACACGTTAATAAGGTTTGGCACCTTAACAAAGGTTTGACACCTAATGGATCTAAGGTAAAATACATGCGCTCACCGAGATGATTTCCTAATACCTAAATGTCAAGGTCACTAGAGCTATAGTCCACTTCATGGCATTTCTCATGACAGTTGGTAAACAACAAGAGGTGAGAGCGCCAATGAAGCAAACAAACTCTATCTAGGGTTCTCACAATGACAACTAGGGAAGTACATCCACCGTGGCACTACTACACAATCCTCTCTAATTCTAAAGTTACTCAGACTTAGGTATAGGGCCCCATTCATGTCATGCACACAGTGTGTGTGTGTGTGTGTGAAGGGAGGATAATGCATAAACCCCTTCCTACAAACAAACAGGAAAAAAAAAACAGGTAAATATATATATATATATATATATATATATATAAAA
>Ga0209589_1013288_pt1 | contig 10797 bp, 11 predicted proteins | sample CowpeawhiteBW_FD_187525 | JGI IMG/M metagenome (GOLD analysis project Ga0209589, IMG submission 187525) | Root nodule microbial communities of legume samples collected from California USA - Cow pea white BW (SPAdes) (version 2) | ecosystem: Host-associated > Plants > Roots > Nodule | place: USA...
TTAGTTACTAATCACAAGAGATATAAAATTCTAATCGCTTATTTATCTATGTATTGAAATAAATTTTTAAATAGATAATTTTTTTATTATTATTATTATAATATATATATATATATATATAATATAATTATTATTTATATCTTTTTATAACAAATATAAGGTAACGTGGCAATACATGGTTTAGCCACTTTTTGATTTCTCATAAGTTCAATTGATTGGTTGAGGTGTAACGTGTTGACTGTTAAAGCACCGACACCTTTTTCAATTTCCAAATTTAACCTAAATAATTTTGTTTTTTGTTATGATGTTTTTCTAACAATCAAAAATTGTATTCCTTCGATGTGTATAATAGATAGATTCAATAGTTATTTCTGATTTGTTGGAAATTTAAAAATACTATCTATTATCTCATGTATAAATTCTCAGTATAATTATTAAAATAAGTTAATAATATATAAAATCTCATGTAAAATATTTATATTAATATTTAATTACACATTTAATATTTCATGTAATTTAATGTAATATAATTTTTAAGCTCCTGTAATGTAATATATATAAATTAATAATGTATAAAATCTCATGTAAAATATTTATATTCAAAACTAATATTTAAGTATATAATTAATATTTCATGTAATCTAATGTAATATATATTGTAACCTACTGTATTGTAATATATATAATATAAAGTAAAAGGAATGATTATTTTTATGAATGTCAAAATAATTCGTCTCGACGAGTATTTGCGGATAAAATCTGTAATAGATAAAAAATGGATATTGTAAATAGATATATGTGGATAATGGGTAGAATATATTTTATACTCGTATGTTAACGGGTGGGTACATATATCATAGTATTTGTAACTATAGATACTGTATCCGCTATACTCTAATTTAAATTGAAAAAAAAAGAACATGATTAAAACATTAACATATTGATTTTAAATGAATTATTTTTATCAATTAGTTTTACAAAATCTTCATTTTTTTTTGTAAATTATCATTCAACATTATTTGTTCCTGCAGAGAACAAGTAAGATATGTCAGACACAAGTACTACCTTACCCTGTCCACAATCTCCTCAGTAGGCTTCCTCCCGGCTGATACATGTCGCCTACGGATATCTCGGTGTGATCGGTTTGGACCCGAGGGGGTTACCTGCAGAAGAGACTCTAAAGCTCTAGTCAGCAAAATCTCTTAGAAAGTCAAATCTTGTGATTAGGAGAGTAATGAATGTGTACCTTTAATTCGTTGGGTCCATGCATATTTATAGATTATTAATTATGTCTGGTCATGTCATGGGCTAGGCCCCTGTTTGGGTTGTAGGTGGGCCTGGGCCCTAGCCCAGGTCCCTTAGTTCGATTGTTTGTGGGCATTATGAGTGCTTTGATTTTGTCAAGTTTTTGTTTAGTTTCCCAGAGCTGTCGGTCTAGACCGGTTACTCTTTTGGCGACTTTAGGTCTCTATTGCTCTTCTATTGGCTTAGGCCAGTTACGTTATTTGCTCAGCGTATATATGGTGATTATTTATTATTATTATTTGGTTAGGTCGGCTAGGTGTGGTACACCAGTCCCCCAACCTTTGCCGATATAGATATGACGGTGAAGGATGATAAGTGTTTGGCATGTTTAGCAAGGATGGCTAGGTGTGGTACACCAGTCCCCCATCCTTTAAGTGTGATGAACAGTGTTAAGACTAAAAGTGTGAAGAGGTTTGTGGCAGGTGAAGGGATTTGTGGCAGGTGAAGGTGTGTCAGAAGTCTAATCCAAAGGGGTTTCGCGTCGTCATTTTTTATGCTTCATGACCTTTGGTATGCCTTATGACGATTGGAATGGGTTGTGCCTTTTGGCGGGAAGGAGTTGTGACGTTTGGAGTTCATGTTTATAAATGAAGATGTTGTTGAAAGTGTGCCCATATTGCTTCATTTGCAAAAAATCTGAGATCGGTTACTTCGTGTGCATTAGAGCTGTCTAATATCTTCCTTATCTCCTCAGCCATCCTAAAAAGAATCAGGTATGTCTAGTAGTAGTGATAGGGTTTCCTTGTCAAGTTTGAGTAGTGAGAGGTCTGGGGGAGTGGGAGTAGTCAAGCAGATAATAGTGATAGGGAGGAATCGAGAAACGTAGGGAGGATCCCCATGCAGAGGATAGTTGAAGTTAGGGAAGATCCACCTGAGGAGTTGGCGGAAAGCAGCTGGCCAGGGAAGACGAGGTACGAGTGGGTTGCGGCAGACGAGCGAACACAATAACCAATATTTCAGTAGTTGCGATTGTTGAAGTCGTGGCTGAACTGTACGCTAATCTTTAAGAAAGGTGCTCAAAGGGTTATAGTGGTGCCAGAGAGGGTAATTGTTATGGAATGTGTCTGCTATGGTCGAGAAGGAGCTGTCGAGGAGTTCTTTTATATGTACATGTGTCACTTCTAACAACTACACATCCGGCTGTCGTTTGATGAATTCACCATGGGAGTGTTACAGCTGTTGAATGTTGCTCCCACCCAGTTGCATCCATACAGCTGTGCGTACTTGCAAGCATTTCGGTTGTTGTGTATGGCTTTGTATTTGCAACCGTCTCCGCCGGCGTTCCTTTACTTTTTTGTTACGAGGCCGAGAAGCCCAACGACATGGTTGTCGCTTATAAGCCGGCCTGGTTTTAACAGATTGGATGCCTTTACCCAATCTTTTAAACACTTTAAAGATGGGTTCTTTAAAGTGGTGATAAACCAAGTTGGTCGTTCGCATTTTTATACTGCTGATGGCAATACTAAATTCCCGTTTTTCTGGACTGGCAACCCTTGGAGGTATAAGGTGATTACGAGGGAGGATTTCTCGGTGGCGGACAAGGAGGTGGTGGATGTAGTAATGCTCTTTAGTGATAAGATGTCCACTAAGGGTTAGTTAGGGTTTATAATTCGGTTCACCCGATTATAGATATTGAAGGTATCTTTCTGTAATTTTGAATGTTACTTTATGTTTGAGCGTTCTGATGGTTGTATGTTGTGGGTTGCAGGACATATGGCACATATGGAAAAGAAGAACTTGACATTCTTCCAAGCGTTGCAGAAGGAAAAGGCTACTAAGGCTAAAGCTGTTGGGAGCACTGAGGTTCCCAACTTGCAAGAGTCGCTAGTAGACGTGCATATGCACGGTGGGACGAAGAGGAAGGCAGAATTACCGGTTAGGCCCGGTAAAGGAAAGGATGTCAAGAAAGTGTGGGCCGTCTTGATGCGGCTAGGATCGTCAAGCTAGGGAAAGGACTGGAGGCTGGATTGATTGAGCTTCCGGAGACAACTGTGCGAAAAGACATCGAGATCAATATGCCAGAATCGCTGATTGATTCGATTGATAATATGGAGCCTAATGCTTTAGTGAAGGCTATGGTCGAGTTTAGAAGCAAAACGCTGATACTGAGCCAGCGTGTTGGATCTTTATATTAGAGAGAGCTGAAAGAGGGGAGCCGAACGAAGATTGAAGAGTTGTAAGAAAAGGTTGACAAGCACGCTGAGGAAAAAGAAGCCTGGAAGAAGGAGAAAGAGGAATGGGAAGAAGAAAGGAAAAGGCTAGCCACTTGGAGAGTGCGCTGCCTAGATTCAGAGGAAAAGTTGAAGGGCCGGATTGCAGACCTGGAGGCCGACTATGATGAGGTGAAAGAGAAACATGACGAGTTGGAGGTGGAGATGGAATATTTGAAGAGTTGTATTATCCAGTAGCATATAAACGGCTTCCAGAAGGGTTTGTGGCAAGCAGCCTTTTCTATAAGGATGTTGATGTTAATGATGTGCGGTTTGATGTAAATAAGGATGTGGTGGATGGTATACTTGTGGACGAGGCGGGATCCAGTCTCGAGGAGGATGCGGGGAAGAGGACTGAGAAAGTGGACGTGAACATTGATGGTGAAGTTGCGAAGGGCATGGACCGAGAAGCGACTTAGAACCGGCGTTTTAATATTTCCAATTTGATGCTCATTCTAAGTTTGTAATAAGCCGTACATTGCTTAATTTGATGTTAAATCGTACACTATTGGCTGCTAAGTTTGTAATGATTCGTTCATCGTTTAAATTGCCGTTAACTCGTATATTATATAATTTGTTGTTAATGTGATGTTGTTTGTTGGTGTGTTTGTGGTTATGTGATGTCGCTATGATGTGAATATTCGAGTTGATTTGGGAAGTATTTTAAGTTAAGGATGTTCGACCCAGGCCGCTTACTTGTGGTAAGGGTGGGGAACTTAAAACGAATTAACATCAAATTAAGGGTGTTCGACCCAGACCACTTACTTGTGGTAAGAGTGGGGAACTTAAAACGAATTAACATCAAGTTAAGGGTGTTCGACCCAGGCCGCTTACTTGTGGTAAGGGTGGGGAACTTAAAACGAATTAACATCAAGTTAAGTTTGTTCGACCCAGACCGCTTACTTGTGGTAAGGATGAGGAACTTAAAGCGAATTAACATCAAGTTAAGGGTGTTCGACCCAGGCCGCTTACTTGTGGTAAAGGTGGGGAACTTAAAACGTGTTAGAAGTAAGGTAAGTAGTAGTCGTGAAGTGAAAACCCCTTTGTTTTATTCATGTAATTTGGGGTGCCTCGTTAAAACCTCCCTGGCCAAAACCCTCCTTAGGGAAAAAAGACCAGGTGAGGAAAAAGAGTACACATAAGGTTACAAGTATTCAGTACAATACATGTTTTTAACTGAAATAAAACTTGAGATGGGATACATTCCATGTATTGGGTATCTCGTCCTTGGATAACTGTTCAAGTTTATATGCCCCTCCCCCAACATCTTTGTGTATTTGGTACTGGCCGTCCCAATTGGCGGAGAACTTGTCATCCTTCTTCCTTGCACTGTTGACCATTCTCCAAACTAAGTATCCCTTGGAAAACAATCTTGGGTGTAGGTTTGCATTATACTTTCTAGTCGCTCTCTGCTTGGCAGCTAGGTTGCGTATCTGGGCTTTTTCTCTTAATTTGGGTAGGAGGTCGAGGTGGTGTTCATGTTTTGATGATTTTGAACTGGGTCGTACAGTTCTCGACGCAAAGATGGTTCACCTATTTCAACTAGTATCATGGCGCATATGCCGTATACTAGGCAGAACGGGGATTCGTTTGTTGCTGATTGAGGTGTACATATGTAAGCCCATAACACTTCTACTAATTCTTCTGGCCATCGTCCTTTAGCGCTGTCCAACCGTTTACGCAAATTTACCAATATAACCTTGTTTGTTGTTTTGGCCTGTTCGTTGGTCTTTGGGTGCTCAACAGAGCTGGTTACATTTTTGATGCCTAGGCCGGTATAGAATTTAGCAAGCTCTTTGTCTATAAATTGTCGACCATTGTCGGTGATGATTGTATGTGGCCATACCGGCATATGATATCCTTCCAGACGAACTGTTGGACTTGTCGGGCTGTAATGGTGGCTAGTGATTTGGCTTCTATCCACTTGGTGAAGTAGTCGACGACTACTATCAGGAATTTTACTTGGCCTTTGCCCGGGGAGAAAGGGCCAAGGATGTCCATTCCCCACTTTGCGAAGGGCCACAGGGATAATATAGACTGAAGTTGCTCCTGTTCAGGGGTTCATTGGAGGTCGTTGACAAAGTCTAGAAGGCATTGAGCTTTGATGGGGTCGTGAGGTTCATAGCGGATGTTGAATTCGGATAACTCAACGGCCCAAGACGACATTCGCCCCGCAAGGTCTAGTTTCTGCAATATCTTTTGGATCGGGTAGTCGGTTTTGACGATGATGTGATGATTTTGGAAATATGGGCGTAGGCATCGGGCTGTGTGTACCAAGGATAGGGCTAATTTTTTCACCATTTGGTACCTGGTTTCTGGATCTTACAGGGTTCTGCTGACGAAGTAAACAGGATGTAGGGTGCCGCCGACATCTTGAACCAGCGTGGCGCTTACGGAGTGGTCTGTGGCGGTGATGTAGACCAGTAAGGGTTGATGAGTGTCTGGTTTATAGAGGATGGGTGGTGAGGTGAGGGTGGTTTTTAGCTTCTGAAATACTTGTTCACAATCATTATTCCACGTGAACTTAACCGATCTTTTGAGCAGCTGAATGATGGGTTGTGTTTGTTCGGCTAGTTTGGGAAGGAAATGGGAGATGGCGGTTAGGCGGCCTATGAGGCGTTGTACTTCTTTGATACTGCTAGGACTTCGCATTTCAATGATTGCATTGCACTTTTCGGGGTTAGCCTCGATGTCGCGTTGGGCAGCATGAATTCGAGGAATTTACTGTGGTCGACACCAAAGACGCATTTGTCAGGGTTGAGGCGGAGGTTGTATTGTCTTAACGTGGAAAAGACTGTGGATAGGTCCTGAGCGTGTTGGTGATGGCTTGGGGATTTGACAACCATGTCATCGACGTATACTTCGACACATTTGCCCAAATGGCATGACCTTGTAGAAGTAGTTGGCGTGGTCTATAATGAAGGCAGTTTTGTTCATGTCGAATGTGGCCATGGGAATTTGGTTATAACCGGAGTATGCATCAAGAAAACTGAGGACCTTGTTACCTGCTACGCCGTCGATAAGTCGGTCAATGTTAGGTAAGGGATAGGCATCCCTAGGACTGGCTTTGTTAAGATCCGTGTAATTAACGCACATCCGCCATTTGCCATTGGCTTTCTTGACCAGAACCACGTTAGAGAGCCAAGTGGTGTAGTGGGCTTCTTCGATAAACCCTGCGTTGAGCAATTTGTCGGCCTCGGCTTTGGCCGCTAGGCATCGTTCTTCACCAAGCTTGTGTTTTTTTTTGGGAGATATACCGGGCCTCCTTGTAAATAGAAAACTTGTGGGATGCAACGTGAGGGTCAACTCCGGGTAAGTCATCAGCTGACCAAGCAAATAGGTCCGTGTTGCTGATAAGGGTGGGTGTGAGGATGTCGCGTTGTTTAGGTTGTAACCCAGTGCCGAGTTTGATGGTGCGACCATTAGGGAGCGCCAATGGGGTGGTTTCTTCTATCGGTTCAAGGCGGACATCCTGACCCACTCTAGGGTCTAGATCATCACCAGATAAGGCTATTGCAGAGCTGTGTGGTCGCTCAATATGATTGGTTTGAAGGATGGGAAGTTGTGGGCGTAGGTTAGCCATGTAGCATTCGCGTGCGAGGCGTTGGTCGCCATGAATGGTGAGAATGTCGCCAGATAGGGATGGGAATTTCATGGTCAGAAAAACCGATCACACCGAGATATCCGTAGGCGACATGTATTAGCCAGGAGGAAGCCTACTGAGGAGATTGCGAACCAGGGTAAGGTAGTACTTGTGTCTGACATATCTTACTTGTTCTCTGCAGGAACATTATTTAAATAGTTATTTGCACTTTATTTAAAATTTATGAATGTTATGCATTGTATTTTAATTTGAAATTATGGTTAAAATATGTTTTTAAATATTAAATTTTTCTTTTGAGAATACCTACAGGTATTTGTGGATATTAAAAAAAATATGCGGGTACCCGCATAACGGATACCTACATGGATATTAGTATGAGTACGAAATGGATATTTATCTAGCGAGTAGGGTACGGGGAAGCTACTACCTATACCCTACTTGTCTCTTTCAAATCCCTAGTTATTCTTGTGCCTACCCACTACTTGCTACCAAACCCGTAAAAAAAATTAAATCACCCACTATCCCTTCATTTATCCTTTAAAAAATAATTGCGGTACTCGTGGATACCTACATATCCACGAATATTTTAAAAAATTTATATATATATATATATATATATAAAAAATAAATTTAAATAAAATTATAAAAAATTATAAAATATAATATAAATTAAATTTTAATTTTAATTAAATTTAACCTAATAATATATAATTTTAATTTTAATTAAATTTAACTTAGTAAAATATAAATTAAATTTTAATTTTAATCTTGTGTGTGGATAACAGTTATGTGAGTATAGATCGTATGACAGATACTAACTATCTGTTATGAATTTTATTCACGGATATTCATAGACACATTTATTTTGTCATTCCTAGGTAATGTGTTCTAAATCGACTATAATTTATTTATTTGAATTATTTCATACTTAATCGATACTAACCTTATTTGTTTTAATATTTTTTAAGTTACCATTAACTTTATCGACACTAGTACAAATATTTAATTATTAAAAAAATTGAAAAACTAATTTTACATTTTTTAATTTATTTTAAACTAACATTTTATGTTCTGTTAAAATTAGCTCAGCCAACCCTATAAACATTCAATATTTAGTGAACTCTATTACCATAGGCAAAATCAATGTTAATCCCCCACTAATCAAAATATTTATTTATTAAAATTGTTAAAAATAATTTTACATTTTTCATTTTTTAAATGAAAAAAAAATCAATATTTTACATTGTGTTGGAGTCGAAGACTATAATAGCGTTACAATTTAACCAACAAGCTAAATTCTTCTTTTCTTATAAATATATATTCATTAATCTTATCCACAACTACACAGATTCAAACCAAATGAATATGTAAAATTCATTTTACATAATGAACATTATCTTAAATTAATATTACAATAAAATATATTAACATTGATCAAGTTGAGAATAAATCATTCTAATTGGAAATTACTTTAAAACTTAAATCAGTGATGATTTAATCAACACTACTTAGAGTCAATCATTAAAAACCTATGTCAATGAATTAATGTTCATCACATTAGAGTGGTGCATGTGCAATCAAATCTAATGACATTACAACTCATGTATAATACAAATATAATGCTATTAACTAATTAACATTAATTTTTTCTTGTTAAAATCATTTGATCGATGCCAAATGTTCATTTTCTTATAGTGTAATATCAAAAGTTGAAAGATAAAAATATTTTTACTATATTTTGTCAACAAAAAATGATTTGATTTGACATCATAGGGCATCAATTTGAGAATACTTAATGAGAGTTTCATAATACTGGATCAATTTTTCATATTAGTTGATCATTTACCAAATGTGGAAGCATAGAGAACTTTCAACATCAATTTCATTATCAACCCATTTATAAAGTCACTAGAATAGGTTTCCCCTCACTTTTTCCTAGGGGTGGCAAAACGGGTTGGGCCCAACGGGCCAGTCCGTCAGCCCGTGCTAAAAGGAACGGGTTGGGTTGAAGATTTCAACCCGTCAGCCCGTTCTGGTCCGTCCCGTCCAGTCCGTCAACTTAACGGGCCAAAGTACGGGTCAGCCCGTCCTACCCCGTTGGTCTGTTTTAAAAAAATAAAATAAAATAAAAATAATTAAAAAGATTAATTTTTTAGATTATATATATTTTAAATGTATAAATATATAATAGTATTGTAATTTAAATCATTAACACCTACAAATTAAGTTTGAATTATTAGTTATAATTGAATAATTTAATATGTAAATTTAATAATTATTTTAACTTATCTAATTAAAAACATTAACTAATCAATTAAAAGTTAAAGTAATATTTTATTTGATTAAATATGACTATAATAATAATTTATATGTATATATAAACAGTTTTAAAAAATAAAACAAATTAAAAAATTTGAAAACTAATTAAAAAAAAAAACAAATTAAAAAATTTGAAAACTAATTAAAAAAAAAAACTAGACGGGCCAGCCCGGCCCGGCCCGTTAGCCCGTCCTATACGGGACGGGTTGTGACTATTGGTCCGTTTCTGTTTGACGGGCCAGCCCGTCCTGACCTGTTTTTTGACGGGCCACATACGGACCGGGCCAAAACGGACCGGACTTGCCCGTTTGCCACCCCTACTTTTTCCTCTACGTCACACAAACTATTTCTCTCTCTACTTTTCTTTAATGTATCTTCCTCTTATATGACACCACTAGTTTTTTCCTCTTCCGTGGCAAAACTGCCACCATTCTTCTTACTATTAGAAATATTATTCTACAATAATTCACAAACATATATAATGTATAATATGAAAGTATTTTGTATCACTTAGATGTATATCTTTGTTTAAATAATGAATATAAAATAACCTTTTAATCATTGTTATTTTCTATTATATTGTGTAGTACTAATTAATATGTGAAAAAAAAGAATAGAAAATGAATAAATGATTTTTTTATGTTAAAATAATTTGTTATAAATTTTATTTAGAGTAAGTCAAACCATAAAGCAATATTTTAGAATTGAAATATAAGTAATTAAAAAAAGAATTATATTATATGAAAAAATAAATAAATGAGAATAAGAATAAAGAGTAATGTTTTAATTATTAAAATACTTATAATCAATATATACATTAAATAGTTTTTATATAATTAAAATTTTGCCAATCATTTTTATTAATTTAAAGTAAGAATCAATATGAAATCATCTAATTTAATCATATAATTATGCGTTGGGTGAAATTAGTAACTTTTATGGCAATTAGTTTAAAGGCTATATATCTGAATTTATCTTAATTGGTTGAGAATGTACGAATTTATCTGTATAAAAAAAATATTTTTTATAATGTTAAAAACATATTGTACTTCTTACAACCACTTTAACATCAATTGGTGTTGGGAATAGTCCAAGTGTGAGTCAAAAAGTCCCACATTGGATAGAAAAGACAAAGTTAAACACTATATAAGAATAAAGACCCATAACAACATTGCCTTAAGGTTTTGGGGTTAAAGTGGTGTCTAAGGTCTTATATGTGTAAGACTAATGTCATATAACCATATAGAACCACAATCTCTCAATGACCATAACTATGCCATGACCATGACTATAAACCATATATGAAAAAATATAACCTATCAGTGGTATCAGAGCCGATGGTTCGGAGTGACTGACCGC
>Ga0209589_1013289_pt1 | contig 10794 bp, 4 predicted proteins | sample CowpeawhiteBW_FD_187525 | JGI IMG/M metagenome (GOLD analysis project Ga0209589, IMG submission 187525) | Root nodule microbial communities of legume samples collected from California USA - Cow pea white BW (SPAdes) (version 2) | ecosystem: Host-associated > Plants > Roots > Nodule | place: USA...
TCTATTAACAACTTTTAAACCATTTTAAATAAAGTTCAATGTAAAATATTAATTAAATGAACTTAATTTGGTTAAAAATATTTACTTGAAATATCAATTTTGATGAAAATATTTGTGTACATTTATACAGAAATTAAATTTGATTTCAATTTGGAGAGGGACAAAATTGCTGAATTTTTACAAAAATTGGGACTAAATTGAGACAAATTAAAATAAAGGGACCAAATTGAGACTAACAAAATGACACGTGGCGTAATACTGACACGTGTCACTATCACTGCCACGTGGCACGATGACAGCTTGACACGTGGTAATTTTTTGATTTTTTTAAAAAAATTAAAAAAAATTAAAAAAAAATAATAAAAAATTCAAAAAATCGAGGAACTGACACGTGGCATTCTCTCTAACGGCGTCAACCTTTGACTTAACGGGAAGGGTAAACGTGAGACATTTCAAAAAAAATGACCATTTTAAGACTTTTAAAAATTTAGATACCATTTTAAAATTTTGACTCCAAAATGAAGAACAAAAGCATAATTAAACCTTTAATTTACAAATGACATTTTTTTAATTATTTTATACGCTAAATTGTCTCGATTCACGTAGAATCGAGACATGACGAGAGCATATACTTTGATTTTATTAATAACCGAGATAGATTAGACTTTAGGTCCGATTTTCGAAGTAACTGAGGCCTAAAGAACGTTATTGGATAAAAATTTTCAAATTTGGTGCAGAGTTGACCACTCTTTTGCAGTTTTCTCTTGGACTTACTCCTTTTTCTTCTTCTTTGAGAAACAATGCCATCCACCACCACTTCTGCGTTGCCTCATTCCGCCACCACTTCCGCCAGTGTGGTCGCGCTGCGCTTATTGTCTGTCGCTGAACCCCGTGCCTTGGATGGTATTTTTTTTGCATTTTTCTTTCTTTTTGTTTTCATTTTGAGTACATTCTTCTTTTGCGTTTTTGTTGCAGTCTAACGAGGTGCATATATATATATATATATATATATATATATATATATATATATATATATATATATATATATATATATATATTTAATTTGTTTCTTATTTTATTTTAAAAAGATGTTGACATGTTTAATTATATTTTATCTATAATAATATATAAAGAAGTATTTATATTTTATAATATCAATTTTATTCTTTATAATATAACTATTTATTAAATTTTTAAAAAATATTTATTTTTAAAAAATTGTTTTTTTTAATTCATCAATAATTAATTTTTCTATTCATTTTATTTTATTTTTAATAATTAATAAATATAAATTTATTTTATATATTAATTTAATAATATTAAATTATTATCAGTTATTAATACATTATCATTTATAGTTAATAAAAAAATGTGTAATAACATTTGTGTGTACAAAGGTCTATAATAATAAAAAAAGTTTTACCTTCATTTGAATCCTTCATAATAGATGTTTGCTTTGATGGTTGATTTTGAAAGTTAAAATGAAATTATTGATATTTTAAAATGGTAAAATATATAAAGAACCTGTTACTATCTAATGATATTTATTTACTTACAAAATTAACTTTGATTTTGTACCCGACTGCAGTAATTGAAACATGTTTGTATACAACAAATTTGTAAATAATGAAATGTATAGTTTTATTATAAATCAAAGGTTAAATAATTATTAGATTACATCTATGGTATAAAATTCTGGAAATTGGACTGACCTCTTTGTAGCATGTTATTAATTTATTTATAAATTAAAAATATAATTATGCATATGAAATTGGTCGGCATGACATGGTGTGCACTATCTAGTATAATTTATCAACCAGCATGCTCCGAAATATTATTTAACTCAAGAAACCTACTTGTTAAATTGACAGGAAGCATTAAAACATTTCATAATAAGCATCATAGAACATTCTTAAATTTTTTATGCGTTAGTACATTGCATGGGTTGTTGGGCATGCGTTGATGAGATAGTTAAAGATTTAAGTGAGTTCAAGTCTTATATTAATTAAATATAAAAAAGTTGAATATTATATAAAAATGAAGACATAAATTTATTGTTTGAAGGTGGTGTCGATTTTTATGTGTAAGTTGAACTTATGTTTCATTGATATTATATCTTTTTCAGTGGTGGATCTTGAACAATAATTTTGGGAGAACCAAAATAATATACTCAAAATTTATATATTTAATTATTGTCACTAACACAATAAAAACGAATAAATAATTTAGTATAAATGTACTTACAAAAGAAATTACACATATACAAAGGATTATCTTTCGTTTTTTTAAATTTTTGAACTCATCAATAATTGAACTAAAACTAACATTTTAAACTATTTATTTTTCAATGTAAATATAAACATGTTTCAAAGAATTAGTATAAAACACATTCTTCTAATTGAACAATATAATCATTTGTATCATGATTCAGGATACGTAAAGATAAGATATTGAATTCGTATTGTTTTCATCGTCGCGGATAACTTTCTTTTAATCACTTTTAAAAAATACAAATATTATTTTATTCTTCATCAATATACCTACTTCTTTTTGAAGTTTAAGACTAAGAAATTATTTATCATAATTTAATTAAAAAAAAATAAAATAAAAGTTACTAAAAGAAAAATCAATAACAATCAAGTCCCAATTAAAATATGGTTATGAAAAAACACATAGTATAATCATTTTTCTCCCATACCCATGCCCCAATGAAGCTCCACCGCTGATCTTCTCGATGATCCTGATTCCTATCCTAAAAGACCCATCGAAAGGTATGTATGCTCAATAACTTATTTTGTTAGATCTTAATGTGTTGATCTTTGTGTGTGGTATTGAGCACTCATCATAAGATTTTGGACCGAATGTGGTGTCAAACTTTATGTGTGGGTTGATTCATATTACATTGGTATTATATCTTTTCGGTGATCCTCTTTCAACAGATTTATCTAAAGGTAGGTATGCTTAGGAATGACAAAAATATTTGTGCTCGTGGATATCTGCGGATAAAATCGATAACGGATAGTTGGTATCCACAGGTATTTGCTACCCGCGGGTAGTAGGTAGCGAATATTTTAATATCCGCTTATAAACGGGTCGGGTACGGGTATCATATTATTCTTACCTATGGGTACCTGTTACCCGTAAAAAATTAAAATTAAAATTATGTTTTCTTAAGTTATATTTAATTAAAATTAAAATTTAATTTATATTTTATTAGATTAAATTAAATTTATATTTAATTTAATTTATATTTTATTTTACATTTTATTTACGGGTATCTGCGGGTCTTAAAATACTTGCGGGTATTTTTTAAAAGGGTACCTGCGCGGGTAGCAGGGCAAGTAACGGGCATAATTTTTTATTGCGGATCAGGTTGCGGATAGGCACTATCTATGCCCGACCCGACCTGTTGCCATCCCTAGGTATGTTTAACAATTTATTTTGTTAGACCTTCGCTGGGTTGACCTGTGTCAATCCTTATGTAGGTTGATCTTATGTGTGAGTTGAGTTGAGCACCTATTACCTTAAAGTTTTGTGTTGAAGATGATGTTAATCCTTATATGTCGGTTGAACACTTATCTTAAGGTTTTGCACCGAATTTTATATATGAGTTGATCTTATATTTTATTAATATTATATCTCTTTGGTGATTTTTTATGAAAAGATCTGTAAAAAAGTAAGTACATATGGTCAATATATAACTTATTTTGTTGGACCTTTATTAACACTACCAATGCTTCCTCGGTTAAACCCACAACTTGTGGGTCTGTTCACTTGAGGGTAATTATTATTCACGCGGAAGAGAGATGACTGATTTTTAGGTGATTTCACTTGTTCACTTTGAGAGAGGAAAAAAGGAAGGAATAGTGGGATTCCTTTATTTTCTTGTCTTATCTCTTCTGCAAAGATTTGATGGTGATATTGTCCAAATTACAATTATGTCCTCCATTAACTTTTTCGTTTTTTGTAATTAAAGTTAATTCACGCAAATATTTTATACTGTACACATTTGAAATTGTCACGAAAATTTCTTCTCAATAATAGTAAAGAAACTACAAGTAATATTAATTTTAAATTTTTTTATTAAAATATGTTATTTTAATTTATTCATTTTAATATTTTTGTAAAACAAATATAACTCATCTAATTATAATTTTACATTATTTCTAAAATCAAGGACAATTTGGTAATCATATTTTTCTTTTCACTAAACTTAATCTTTAATCTATCACATAAATCAAATCACTTACGAATTTTCAAAAGTTTTACTTCTAAATCCACTCACTTTTACCTTTAAATCATTTTTAAGTGAACAATACAAAAATTACTGTCTAATCTACTTAAATTCATTCATTCTCCTCCTCAATTCGATCTTCAAAATTAAACATATACAGTATCTTGTCTAAACAACTCAATAGAGAAAGGTCTGATAGTGAGAACATATACAGTGTGTGAACCCAACGATGTTGGGGTTGCACTGCAATGTCACAAGAGTTCTTGTACATTAACAACTTGGTCAGAGCAACCAAATGGAAATATTCTTTCCAAAACATGGTTTCATGCATGGACAACACTTGTTTTTCAATTTACTTGTTTTTACGCATTGTGTTACTTGAAGAAACACTTAAATCCCAGCATTGGAGTCAAGGTTGGAATAAAGTATTTATCCTTCCATGTGAAGTGTATCTGATTGTCAACTCTGCCAGCTCGAGGTGCTCGGAGTTTCTTTTTTTTTTTTTTTAATGAAATTTAATTTAAATAAGATACCAAAATGATATTTCAAAACTTAGGAAACTAAAAAATAACAAGACACGATGCAGAGGTGTATTTTATCATAAAATCTTTATAACTACGCAAAATTGGGCCTATTCGTGTAAGGAATTAAGTACTCATGTGACAAATAACTAAAATCTAAACTACCACTATTATGCTTTTCACATACTAATACTCATACTCTCTAGTCTTTAAGCATATATATAAATTTATTTGATGGTTTTGAAAAAAATGACACTCATCACCTCCTTAATTATAGCTAAAGTTAACATATTTAGTATTAAATAAAAAAATTTAAAAAATAAAAATTAGTTTTAAAACATTAAAAATATTTTTTTTATTAAAAAAACCGAATGATGCAATTATTATATATTTACAGTATAAAAAATATAATCGCTCAGTTATAAATTATCTTATGAAAATATAAAAAGTCATATCATTCAGGAAAATATTATTTTAATATAAAAATAAATAGTTATAAAATACATACTTAAATTTATTAAATAATTATTTTAAAGAAAATTAGTGGGTAGGCATTATTTTATTGAAAACATAACTTCCTGAATGTCATTTATTAAAAGTATTTATATATAAACTTTTGGAAGGTAATTACAATTTTTTATTTAATAAAATCATTTTCTTCTTTAAACGTATGAGTTCATTAGAGTTGGGAGAATTTATTTTATATTCTTAATTAATTTAAATAATTTATGTTTATTAAATGTATTTTTTTAATTGATAAGGGATAAGACTATCTTTTAAAACTTAAAAAAAGAAGGATTTAGTTAATTTATACAGTTCTTACTTTAAAAAATTGTAAAACGTTTTTGGGGTATCTTAACCTAAATTTTCTCATTTGATGAAGCATATGCTTCTTTGGTTTTTTAATCAACTTTTATGTCAACTCATTAACAATCGGTTTAGTCCAACACTAACGGTATTCAAACATTATATATACTAAATTGCTAACTAATTCAATTGAAAATAGATTAAATTAAAACCACTACAACAAGTCACAACTTTATCTTCCATTTTTATCTGTGCTTACCACCACTACCACCACTTGGCCTTTACCTTCCATTCTTTCTATTTTGATAATTTGATTTAATTTTTTGTATCAAAAATTACATTAGCAACATTCTTTGAAAGGAAATAATGAGACCAACCAGACACAAGCTTATGATGATCATAGTACGACACAAATCTAGCTAGAAGCAAAAAAAAAAAAAACTTAAAATGCTACGTGGGACTCGCTTAAATAAAAACAAAATCCGAAAAAGAAACGAAAAGAAAACATATTACTATGAGACATTTAGATTTGATATTAGACAAGCAATAAAAACAAGGATACAGAGTAGCTAGCTACACGATTGAAGACACGAGAGACAGAGCCACAATTAAACCCACATGGCAAACAGACAACACTAATATGCCAGAGGAGAACATGGGCAAGATCCTAATACATTATTGACTTGTCTCAGAGCTTATAATTACAGAATTTTCAGTAAGGTTTTTCTCCATAGTAATTACCGGGAGGGTCGTAGTTGCAGGTCATGAAAGTGCCCTTCCCTCCAGAGCAAACAACGCTAGCACAACCAACCTTCCTAGTAGTGTTCCACACAATCTGGGTATAATGTCCACACATCTGTCCATCCGCACAAGAATTGTGCCAATAATTGTACCATTGACGCTCCTCAACCCATGCAGTAACAGCTTGTGCTGGCTTCCACCCCGTGCCACTGCCCCAGAATATGTTCTCACCGTAAGGTCCATTCGAATGCTCCAGCGCACAATCACTGCGCCTCTGGTTTGCGTACCACTGGGCGTAGCGTACCAGTTTGTAGTCCCACACCAAGGGACGCTGCCTCACCGACGCACGTGCTGCATTCTGGGGGATCAGAAACTGGTTTGCGAAGCTTCTGGGTTGGTTTTGGGTTGGCACAACAATGGCATGGGTGGTTGTGGTTAGCAACAGGAACAAAGCTAGTGTGGAAAAACAATGTTCCATTTTGATGTTGTGTTGGAGATTTGAGGATGTTCTGTGGGTAGGAGGAAGGGGTGTTATATAAAGTGGTGGGGGCTGAGATTAGAGTTTGAGAGTGGTTATGTTGTCAACTGTTTTGGCCTTGGTGGCATCCATGTTCGACCATGATTGCAATTTTTAATTCTTGGTTAAAGGAAATGTAGTTAATTGAAACCATAGTCAGTTACTCTGTTTTTTCATTCCCTAGATTTTCATTGGCCAGCTATTCATTAGTTTCCACGTTTGTAGGCCAAAGACGTTGAGTTGAGTTGAGATTCCCTTCTTTTTGCACATGGGATACTTTTATGGTCCGAGTGATTGGATAATGTGTACCAATTTTATTAACCTTTCAAGCAAATTGAGCTCCACTATTGGGAACGACTTTCGATTTGAAAATAATAATGATCTCATTCAAACCATAGAATAAAGGGCTTGACTAGAATTTTGGTTCTTCATTATTTTTTTTTTTCAATTTAACGAATCGATTTAAATTTCCCGTGGCTTTATCATTTTTGACATAAATAATTTGGCCTGACATGTGATATGATATGTTAGTCACATGATTAGTTAAAGGGACTCATTTTGACATGTGTGATTATATTACATAAGTTACGTTTTGCTATCTAATTGCATTATTTAATCTATTTTAATCTTGTATATATGTAATAATATTGATGAATTTTGATGCATTAGTAAGTATAATTTTCTTTTAAAGAAATTCAAAAGAAAAATATAAGTATATACGTAGGGGGAATTTAAAGTATTTCAAAGTACAAGTCGTTAAAATTTTAGATATGAAAAAAAATGTTGTAAAAAAACTAAAGCAAATAAATCTTAGATTAAATCATTTCAAAAACAAATTTCATATAAAATCTATACATAATACAAAGATTATTTTTAGATGAAATAATAATTTAGGAGCATGTAAGGACACAACAAAAATGTAATAAGATCTTAAGAAAATACTTTAACGATCCATGATGAATAAAGAAGTAGTACAGTGTATAGATATGTGCCTAGTTTGTTAGAAAGCTAAGATAAAACATCAAATATCAACAGAAATACTACAATCTTTGGATATACCAGAATGAAAATAGGATAGTAAATAATTGAATTTTGTAGTTAGCTTACCACGAACTATTCAAAAGTTTAATTCCACATGGGTTATTGTTGATAGGCCAACAAAGTCTACTAACATTTTACCCATTAACATTATGTAGTCATTGGAGAAACTAACTAAATTATACATAAGAGAAATTGTAAGATTGGATGAAGTTCTAACTAGCATTGTATATGATAGAGATCTTATGCTTACTTCAAAATTTTGTGAATGTATGCATCAAGTCTTGGAAACTAAACTCCATCTTAGCTTGGTTTATCATCATGATGGACAATGACAAAGAATCATTCGATCTTTGAAAGATTTATTAAGAGCTTGTTGTACTAGAGGATTCTAGTAGTTAGGATCAATACTTGCTCTTGATTAAGTTCACTTATAATAACAGTTCCCATTCTAGCATAAATATGACGTCTTACGAGGCATTGTATAAGAAAAAACGTAGAACTCTTTATGTTGGTTTTATATGAAAAAAAAAATCTTAGATCCTGATATAATTCAATAAATCACATAGAAAATCAAAATGATTAGAGATGAATATATATATATATATATATATATATATATATATATATATATATATATATATATATATATATATATATATAATAAATAAAACTATGTCATGACTTTTAGGGCATAAATTGTTTAAGGAATTTTGTGTTCTTATATAAATAAATGGGTTAATCTTTTTATACCAATGGTATCAGAGTTTTTCAATGAATCCAGTGTTTTGAGTTCGAACCTCCTCCTCTGAAGGAGGGCGATTATAAAAGAATTTTGTGTCATTGTACAAACGGGTTAACCTTTTCATAACTAGGATTGACACTCCTCACATAATATATCTAATAGGTCTCGTTAATGTCACTGATCTCTAACTAGAAAAATCATGTTTATATGTATATAGATGTAAGTAAGCAAATGTTATAATTATGGTTATAATTCTTATAAGATACTAATGTAGAATAAAGTTATGAAATATATTTAATGAATAATTAAAATTTTATACGTAATTTATAAATTGAATCATTGGATTATAAATTAAAAAAAAACTAAAATAAAAGTTTTACTTATAATCTAATCAAAATTAACTCAAGTTATTAACTACAAAATAATGTAATAAAAACATCACAACTTTCATTTTAAATTAACAAAATAATCATTTTAACTTCCTTTAAAAACATAAATAAAAGACGGACTAAATTTAATCTTTTGAAAGATAAGAGATCAAACTCAATACTATCTATAAATGATCAATTTAATAATTTATTTTGTAAAATATTTAATTATAGTATTTATATGAGATCTGTAAGCCCCCATTTTCTTTCAGTTTGTGAGTTTTGGGCCTGGCCTTTTCGTAGGCCTAAGGCCAGCCTTGTAGGGAACCCCTGCCTTCTACCAGCTCATTCACTCTCACTTGTCCCTTTTGCAGAAATGATTTCCCCCCTCACTCTCCCTTGAACTCCAGTTAAGGCTCTGCTAGGGCATAAGTTCCCTTTCCTTCCAACTAGCTACTCTACTTAATACTCTCGGGTAAGTTGAACCTTGACTTCATCCTTCCTCTTTCCAGTTAAAAGACTCTGGGTTCGTCTTAGGTTTTCCCTAATACCCTTTATGTAGGTTTCAGTTCTGTAAGTTGCTCCGGAACTCGTTTGCTCTTGCTCTGGTTGTTGTTCTCTGTGTTAGTACCCAAAAAGGTAAGGGAAGCTAGAAACTTGGTGTTTTAAATTCTTTTTTTTTGCTTATTTCTAAACTGTCTTTGGGTCTGTGATGCTGGAATGATGTATGATGGTTGTGTATGAATGTTTGGTGCGTGAGTATGTTGGTTGAGCGAGGAGTTGCATGTGCTAACAGGTGAGAAACATGCTAATCTCGCCCAGGCGAGTGACCTTCGCCTAAGCGAGAGTAGCAGGGACTCACCCCTGGTTTTCAGTTCGTGTTGTCGCCTAGGCGACTGGTTTTATAATTGAGCGAGGTGCAGTCTCGCCTAGGCGAGACGCTGTCGCCTGAGCGAGAACCCGCTGGAACCTTGCAATGGCCACTGTTGCGCTCTCGCCTAGGCGGGGAGGGGTCGCCTGAGCGAAAGGAACCCTTTCGCCTGGGCGAGGACCTTTAGCTTGGGCGAGATGTTGCGATAGGGACTGGTGTGTTGGCTGATGTGACTCTATATTTGAGTTAATTATTTTCTTTGCTCATAGTATTTGGCCATGCTTGGTGTGTATGCCTGAATGGGTTTAGAATGAAAGAGCTGTTAGGTAATAAGCTATGATTTTGTTGGATTGAATGCTGGTATGCATGTGATAAGTATGAAATGAGAAACATGATATATTTGTTGGTGAAATTTCATGAGAATTGGGTGATTGTAAGGCATGTGGAATGTGTTGGGGAGGGAGTTTCATGGGAAACTCTTGGTGACATATATATATATATATATATATATATATATATATATATATATATATATATATATATATATATATATGCCTAGTGTATACCTTGATATAGGAGATGTCTAAATAAAGGAGGGTATCCTGAACTCTAATAATTGTTCACGTTCACGTAGAGCAGAATGGTTAATGTGGTGAGAGTAGCAGGAGGTCCTAGTCTTGGGACGGTTTGGGCCCAAGATAATAGAGGATTAACCTTGTGTGTGGTTGGATGAATACCCCTTGCGTCTAGACTCTGCAGAGTTTAGAAACTGGCACAGGCGCATACTTCCTTTAGAATCCTATATCAAGTGTATGATCCGGATACCGAGTCGTAGTAACTTGCATTTGTCTGCTCTCTTATGATTGAAATGTTTATGAGTCGATTGTTGATAATCTGCCTGGTCTTGTACATGTTGTATAATATGTTAAATGTTATTTTCACTAGCTTACCC
>Ga0209589_1013291_pt1 | contig 10790 bp, 4 predicted proteins | sample CowpeawhiteBW_FD_187525 | JGI IMG/M metagenome (GOLD analysis project Ga0209589, IMG submission 187525) | Root nodule microbial communities of legume samples collected from California USA - Cow pea white BW (SPAdes) (version 2) | ecosystem: Host-associated > Plants > Roots > Nodule | place: USA...
GCCCCATCTATATAACTTGGTAAGGATTCAAGGTAAGGATTGCATCCTGACACTCTAAGGAGTCAGTTAGTCTCACTTAGAGCGGACTGACTCTTGTGGTGAGAGTAGTAGGAGGCCTGAAACTCATCAAGGGCTAACCTTGTGTGTGAGGGTATTGATTCATTGTAACACTTGTAACACATAGCTTGGGGGTGAGCAGCTCGAGGGTGAGTAGAGGTATCCACCACAAGTGCAAGCATCCGTTGAATCCGACCAGGTTATATCTATCTGGATGAGTTGAGTCGAGTCTTAGTGTATTGATTTGAACGTCATAACATGCTTGGATGATCTGTGTATATTGGACTGTGAAAGTATATCTGATTGCATGATGAAATCTTTTTGGCTCTAGCTTACCCTTTGCTTGTTTGATTGCCTTGTATGTTGTTCTTCTACCTTTGCGATGATCATCAATTTATTGATGGGAGCAGATACGAGAGGTACTCGTGGTCAACAGGGGAGAGATGATTTCGCTGCATAGTCTACTTGGGCTGGACTTCACGTTTTATTTGGGCTTTTCTTTAGGGCTATGGCCCATGTATTGTATTATACCTAAGGCTTTATTTCGAATATTGGCTATCTCTTACTCCTTTTGGGTTGTAGGCATTGTAGTGAGCTTTAGTATTTTCTTTTAAGTACCTTGGATAACTGTAAGGAGTGACCTTATGCTCCGCAGCTTGGCTCTTTATATTATTCAGTGTAAGATTTCATTTAATTATGTTATTATTTAAATGGGATGTTACATTAATGGTATCAGAGCAGTTTGTCCTTTGGATGACCTGAGGTTGTGGGTTTGTCATGCCTCGAGGGCGTAAGTTGTCAAGTATAGTCAAGTTTGTTAGTGAAACCAAAAGTTTTAAGAACATAAAACGTCTTGATAAAGTGATGAGGGTGCACACTCATGACTAGATCAAAGGTTGTTTTTCCTTTCTTAATTCTAATGGTTTAGGGAAGGAAGGGTAACAGAAGAAAAGTTTGGTTGTCTGTAGATGATGGAGTGTTGCCTTGTATGTTCTAGTTTTTCCTGTTACGCCTCTGTGTTTTGTGTCTCGTGTCTGTAGCGATGAGGGAATGCAAATTTAAGCTCAACTTGACCTACTCACCCTTACTAGGGTTGGTGGGGCCTATGAGAAAATCTTTTGTCTCAAGGGTGCGAAGATGTAGAGGATTGTATATTGATAGATGATGAAAGTTGAGTCTTGGTTTAGAAGGCTGAGAAATGATGTTGAAAGTTAAGAAGCAATGCTTTGGACTGAGAGAGAGGTACAAGATCAAGTTCTAAGATCGTACACCACAAGTTTTAGGAGAAGAGTTGAGTTCAGAGATTAGTATATGAGAAGATATCGGGGCGTGCTCATGCGACAGGGTGTGAGAAATCAACTTGGTTTTACACCTTGACAATGTCTAAGGTTTGAAGTGTAATAGTGTGGGAGGTTTGAGGTTGAGGGTGGAGGCCATGAACTGTATAGGGAAAGTAGACGTGTAGTTGGAAGCTTATGAGAGGCAAAGCTTTGAAGATCAGCCAAGTGTGATGATGTTATAGGAGAAGGGAATATATTAGGAGTTATATACTAGATCAATTCAATAAGTAGTAGTCGGGTCTTCTCAGCAGTAGCAGTTACCCAAGTTAGGAGGAGAGTGGATATTCTAAGTAAAGTGGGCCACAAAAGAGGAAGGTTTGACATTGGATATGAGATGGACGATTTCAAGCATCAGAAGGAGAAGCACATGGTTAAGTTTGTTCTTGTAGGGAAGGACAATTAGTAATGTCACAACACGAGGAAAGGGGAAAGGAAAACAAAAGTTTTGAGTAGCTATGAGAGTGTTTGCGATGATTAGCACTAAAGTGGCTAACACGGGTAATCTAATTTAAATGATACATGTTACAAAGGTGGTGATTGGATTATGGGCTTTGGCTTCGCTTAGGGTTGTACACTCTTCGATGTCGCTAGTATGGTATAGGAGTCATGGTTGTCTGCAAGAAGGAGCTGAGTTTGAGAAGGTGGTTTTTGTTATAGTAGCGGCCAAGTGAAGATTCGCTCAGGTGTGTGGTGCCTTCGTGGTGATCAAAATGTTTAAATTCAAACCCAATTCGAATTGTTTCCTTTGCAAGGTTGGGACATAGTCTCAAGGGTGAATTGGTTATTTTCTCAATCCCATTCCGATGAGTTGAGACGACCAACAAGGTGATGTTCTTTGATTAAAAAAAGGATAAGTCAGTGATTGCGTATGAAGTACGAATCAAACTAAATAGTGGGGGGCAGAGTGTCACGTGAATCAGAGTCATCTGACAAAGGAAAGTGAATAATAGACGTAAAGGATCCCGATAACAGAAGAGTTTGTAGACATGTTCTGAAGCAAGTATTAGAATTTTAACCTTGGTGTGGTGGTTTTCACTTTTGCATTGGTGTTTGAAGGAGGACTTGTGCCAATAATTTCTAATTGGATGGTTCCTACTGAGAATTTGAAGTAAATATAGAGTGAAGGAGATGTTGGAGAAGTAGTGGCTTATACTAAATATAACGACAAGGATGACTATGAGTTTGGTGAATCTTAAAGGAGAGGTAGTGGGAGGATAGATTGTTCAAGGGTAAACGTTGGATAAGGGAGGATAGACTTTTTGGCCTATGGTTTAAAAAGGGTGGATGCGATGTTGAAAAAATAGGGGGTTAAGGCTATAAACAAGGGAGTCAAAAGGATTTTGCAAGTTCCATAGAAGTTTTGGAGGAAGGTTCCTCAGCGATGATTGATTCCTTGTCACATCAGACATGAAAGGAACATCATTTTCAGTAAACAAATAAGTGACTTTGTGTGTTGATCGGAGTAGCGCAACGGAATAATAACAAGTGATGCTTATAAAGGGTAAGAGGTGCGTGAAAAGAACTATCTTACTCACGACCTAGAGTATTACTACGACAACCAGTTCTTGTTGAACATCAAAAGTGTCGTTCTTATGAGTATCAATTAAAGATGTTTAAAGAATCAATTAGAGTCGGAATTATGGGGTTACTCAGAGAAAGTTGTGCAAGAGTAGTAGGAGATTTGAGTTATGATTTCAAGTTAGAGTGCCAACTTGGAGTTGATAAAGTGAGAGTAGATGTTTAGCCAGGGAATGGAATTCAAGATCCGTGATTTGACGAGTTAAGAGTAAAGGTTGATTAAGAAACCTAAGTGTTTGGGGTGGAAAGAGAATATGTGAGGAGATTTCATTAGTTTAGTCATTCGACTAGAACTAATGAGTCTCCCAACAAGGTTGGGGAAGATGCAATTCAAAGAAATCTTAGTTGAGAAGTATCTTAGAGTTGATAGGTAATCAAACTAAAAATTTCCAAGTCAAGGAAAGACATGGTTCTAAGACTTTTGTGGAAGGATGGTTACAAGTTAGTAGATCAAAAATGAAGGTGAGATGCCAAAATGAATTTGGTGGTTGTAAAAGAGGGAAGCTTAATTTGGGAATGGAATGACTTGGTTGTGGATTTTGTTACCATTGGTTGAAGTTAGTACAGGAGGCAAGATGTTATAAGTGTCGTTATGCATAAAAATGGTCAAGGGTGTTGATGGTGAGGTAGTATGCCATAACTCAATAGTGATCAAGTTAGTGGAGTGATGTATAAAGGGGTGAACAAGATGACGGGAAGTGATAACGAACATGCTTTGGTTTGAGAGTTAAAGTGATCTGAGACTGTGATAAAAACCTACAAAAGGTAGGGAAGAGCATATGGTGGGTGAGTCAATATATCAGATACAAGTTAGTTGGGCAAGTATGAAAGAGCAATTCCAGTGTTAAGGTTGCAAGTTAGAAGTTAGTTCGAGTGTAGTGACTAAACCAATTTACATTGTTGGAAACATATCGCATAGTACAAAGGTAAAGTTTCCAGTGACTATAGGTGTTGGAGTCATCAAATCTGTCATGTCTAGTGACTATAAGTGAGGGAAACGCGATTTTCTTTCTATCCCATCGGTGAATTTTCGAGGAAGAAAATTTTCTTGTTGGGTAGAATGTAAGACCTATTTTTATTGAGTGCCCTAATGTTACGGGCTGCCACACTGTTGGGCCTAAAGGGTTGGCCCATAGGGTGCCAAAGCCCTTAAAGTAGCCAAGGTCCCTCAATTGCAAGTCATTATGAAAAATCAGTGCCCTAACTCACCTATTTTCTCTCCACAAAATCTCTACTAGGGTTTGGAGATCTACCCAAGTTCAAGTGAGCTCAACCTCCATCTCGCGTTCACGTAAGTTAGTTCTCACTGTGTGAATCCAATCTCCTTTGTCGTGCCAGTGTTTCAGTTCATAGATTTGTCCTTGGAGCTACTGGTTTCGTTGGCTTAAGATTCGAAGTCCAATATTACCCCTTTTCCAGGTAAGGGAAGCTAGGGTTTCCCGTTATTTCTATTTTATGTGATTAATGTTTTGAGAAATATGAGAAAAGATTGGGGGATTTTGGTATATTTTTGAGTTAGGGGTTCAAATATTCATGAAACTGTGATATTTGACGTTATTTCTCGTATTCTGATGCGTCGCACAATCATTAGGCGAGTGCCTTGGGTCGCTGGGCGACTGTGTGTTTTCTGATATGTGCAGTTTTAGTAAAATTGACTTTCCTAACTCATTAACAGTTGGATTGAGCTCAAATTTTGACATGTGGTTCATAATATGCTATTGTATGGTTTGACCGGTTGGATCGTCGATTAGATGTCTGTAGTTTGAGAAATATGTCATGCATTACTACAATGATTTTGGTTTTGTGATAATAAATTTTCTTGGGAATTTTGGTATAAGAATTATGGTTGTGGGTTGTGCTTGATTGTATGGAATTGCAAGTACTTAAACGTTGGCACTCATTTATTTGGGATGAATACTATTTTGTGATATATGTATGTATTGGTATGCATTTATAAAGTATGAGATGAATGAATTTGCATGAGTGATGTGATTCATGGATTGTGAATGATGAACTTGGATAAATCTTGGCATGCGATTTCAATGAAATAGTTGGTTATATATGTGGTCACGAATTCGGTATGAAGAATAATGTTACATTGATGGCATGGTATTGGTATGAGGTGAAGTTCTATATCCCCGAATTGGGAAGAATGGGATGGTATGAAATCAACATGGAATATGAATGAGGATGGGTTACAAAGGATGGCGTGAGGTGTTAAATGCATGATCAATATTATTTGTTTGTTTGGAATGTGATTGGTATGTTGTTAGTACGTAAATCCACGAGTCTCTAGGTGAGACTTCTTGGTCGTGCTTCAATGGTCAGGACGTAATTCCATGACCCCTGTTAGTGGGTGTCCATGGTGGTGCCCCATCTATATAACTTGGTAAGGATTCAAGGTAAGGATTGCATCCTGGCACTCTAAGGAGTCAGTTAGTCTCACTTAGAGCGGACTGACTCTTGTGGTGAGAGTAGGAGGAGGCCTGAAACTTATCAAGGGCTAACCTTGTGTGTGAGGGAATTGATTCATTGTAACACTTGTAACACATAGCTTGGGGGTGAGCAGCTCGAGGGTGAGTAGAGGTATCCACCACAAGTGCAAGCATCCGTTGAATCCGACCAGGTTATATCTATCTGGATGAGTTGAGTCGAGTCTTAGTGTATTGATTTGAACGTCATAACATGCTTGGATGATCTGTGTATATTGGACTGTGAAAGTATATCTGATTGCATGATGAAATCTTTTTGGCTCTAGCTTACCCTTTGCTTGTTTGATTGCCTTGTATGTTGTTCTTCTACCTTTGCGATGATCATCAATTTATTGATGGGAGCAGATACGAGAGGTACTCGTGGTCAACAGGGGAGAGATGATTTCGCTGCATAGTCTACTTGGGCTGGACTTCACGTTTTATTTGGGCTTTTCTTTAGGGCTATGGCCCATGTATTGTATTATACCTAAGGCTTTATTTCGAATATTGGCTATCTCTTACTCCTTTTGGGTTGTAGGCATTGTAGTGAGCTTTAGTATTTTCTTTTAAGTACCTTGGATAACTGTAAGGAGTGACCTTATGCTCCGCAGCTTGGCTCTTTATATTATTCAGTGTAAGATTTCATTTAATTATGTTATTATTTAAATGGGATGTTACATTAATGGTATCAGAGCAGTTTGTCCTTTGGATGACCTGAGGTTGTGGGTTTGTCATGCCTCGAGGGCGTAAGTTGTCAAGTATAGTCAAGTTTGTTAGTGAAACCAAAAGTTTTAAGAACATAAAACGTCTTGATAAAGTGATGAGGGTGCACACTCATGACTAGATCAAAGGTTGTTTTTCCTTTCTTAATTCTAATGGTTTAGGGAAGGAAGGGTAACAGAAGAAAAGTTTGGTTGTCTGTAGATGATGGAGTGTTGCCTTGTATGTTCTAGTTTTTCCTGTTACGCCTCTGTGTTTTGTGTCTCGTGTCTGTAGCGATGAGGGAATGCAAATTTAAGCTCAACTTGACCTACTCACCCTTACTAGGGTTGGTGGGGCCTATGAGAAAATCTTTTGTCTCAAGGGTGCGAAGATGTAGAGGATTGTATATTGATAGATGATGAAAGTTGAGTCTTGGTTTAGAAGGCTGAGAAATGATGTTGAAAGTTAAGAAGCAATGCTTTGGACTGAGAGAGAGGTACAAGATCAAGTTCTAAGATCGTACACCACAAGTTTTAGGAGAAGAGTTGAGTTCAGAGATTAGTATATGAGAAGATATCGGGGCGTGCTCATGCGACAGGGTGTGAGAAATCAACTTGGTTTTACACCTTGACAATGTCTAAGGTTTGAAGTGTAATAGTGTGGGAGGTTTGAGGTTGAGGGTGGAGGCCATGAACTGTATAGGGAAAGTAGACGTGTAGTTGGAAGCTTATGAGAGGCAAAGCTTTGAAGATCAGCCAAGTGTGATGATGTTATAGGAGAAGGGAATATATTAGGAGTTATATACTAGATCAATTCAATAAGTAGTAGTCGGGTCTTCTCAGCAGTAGCAGTTACCCAAGTTAGGAGGAGAGTGGATATTCTAAGTAAAGTGGGCCACAAAAGAGGAAGGTTTGACATTGGATATGAGATGGACGATTTCAAGCATCAGAAGGAGAAGCACATGGTTAAGTTTGTTCTTGTAGGGAAGGACAATTAGTAATGTCACAACACGAGGAAAGGGGAAAGGAAAACAAAAGTTTTGAGTAGCTATGAGAGTGTTTGCGATGATTAGCACTAAAGTGGCTAACACGGGTAATCTAATTTAAATGATACATGTTACAAAGGTGGTGATTGGATTATGGGCTTTGGCTTCGCTTAGGGTTGTACACTCTTCGATGTCGCTAGTATGGTATAGGAGTCATGGTTGTCTGCAAGAAGGAGCTGAGTTTGAGAAGGTGGTTTTTGTTATAGTAGCGGCCAAGTGAAGATTCGCTCAGGTGTGTGGTGCCTTCGTGGTGATCAAAATGTTTAAATTCAAACCCAATTCGAATTGTTTCCTTTGCAAGGTTGGGACATAGTCTCAAGGGTGAATTGGTTATTTTCTCAATCCCATTCCGATGAGTTGAGACGACCAACAAGGTGATGTTCTTTGATTAAAAAAAGGATAAGTCAGTGATTGCGTATGAAGTACGAATCAAACTAAATAGTGGGGGGCAGAGTGTCACGTGAATCAGAGTCATCTGACAAAGGAAAGTGAATAATAGACGTAAAGGATCCCGATAACAGAAGAGTTTGTAGACATGTTCTGAAGCAAGTATTAGAATTTTAACCTTGGTGTGGTGGTTTTCACTTTTGCATTGGTGTTTGAAGGAGGACTTGTGCCAATAATTTCTAATTGGATGGTTCCTACTGAGAATTTGAAGTAAATATAGAGTGAAGGAGATGTTGGAGAAGTAGTGGCTTATACTAAATATAACGACAAGGATGACTATGAGTTTGGTGAATCTTAAAGGAGAGGTAGTGGGAGGATAGATTGTTCAAGGGTAAACGTTGGATAAGGGAGGATAGACTTTTTGGCCTATGGTTTAAAAAGGGTGGATGCGATGTTGAAAAAATAGGGGGTTAAGGCTATAAACAAGGGAGTCAAAAGGATTTTGCAAGTTCCATAGAAGTTTTGGAGGAAGGTTCCTCAGCGATGATTGATTCCTTGTCACATCAGACATGAAAGGAACATCATTTTCAGTAAACAAATAAGTGACTTTGTGTGTTGATCGGAGTAGCGCAACGGAATAATAACAAGTGATGCTTATAAAGGGTAAGAGGTGCGTGAAAAGAACTATCTTACTCACGACCTAGAGTATTACTACGACAACCAGTTCTTGTTGAACATCAAAAGTGTCGTTCTTATGAGTATCAATTAAAGATGTTTAAAGAATCAATTAGAGTCGGAATTATGGGGTTACTCAGAGAAAGTTGTGCAAGAGTAGTAGGAGATTTGAGTTATGATTTCAAGTTAGAGTGCCAACTTGGAGTTGATAAAGTGAGAGTAGATGTTTAGCCAGGGAATGGAATTCAAGATCCGTGATTTGACGAGTTAAGAGTAAAGGTTGATTAAGAAACCTAAGTGTTTGGGGTGGAAAGAGAATATGTGAGGAGATTTCATTAGTTTAGTCATTCGACTAGAACTAATGAGTCTCCCAACAAGGTTGGGGAAGATGCAATTCAAAGAAATCTTAGTTGAGAAGTATCTTAGAGTTGATAGGTAATCAAACTAAAAATTTCCAAGTCAAGGAAAGACATGGTTCTAAGACTTTTGTGGAAGGATGGTTACAAGTTAGTAGATCAAAAATGAAGGTGAGATGCCAAAATGAATTTGGTGGTTGTAAAAGAGGGAAGCTTAATTTGGGAATGGAATGACTTGGTTGTGGATTTTGTTACCATTGGTTGAAGTTAGTACAGGAGGCAAGATGTTATAAGTGTCGTTATGCATAAAAATGGTCAAGGGTGTTGATGGTGAGGTAGTATGCCATAACTCAATAGTGATCAAGTTAGTGGAGTGATGTATAAAGGGGTGAACAAGATGACGGGAAGTGATAACGAACATGCTTTGGTTTGAGAGTTAAAGTGATCTGAGACTGTGATAAAAACCTACAAAAGGTAGGGAAGAGCATATGGTGGGTGAGTCAATATATCAGATACAAGTTAGTTGGGCAAGTATGAAAGAGCAATTCCAGTGTTAAGGTTGCAAGTTAGAAGTTAGTTCGAGTGTAGTGACTAAACCAATTTACATTGTTGGAAACATATCGCATAGTACAAAGGTAAAGTTTCCAGTGACTATAGGTGTTGGAGTCATCAAATCTGTCATGTCTAGTGACTATAAGTGAGGGAAACGCGATTTTCTTTCTATCCCATCGGTGAATTTTCGAGGAAGAAAATTTTCTTGTTGGGTAGAATGTAAGACCTATTTTTATTGAGTGCCCTAATGTTACGGGCTGCCACACTGTTGGGCCTAAAGGGTTGGCCCATAGGGTGCCAAAGCCCTTAAAGTAGCCAAGGTCCCTCAATTGCAAGTCATTATGAAAAATCAGTGCCCTAACTCACCTATTTTCTCTCCACAAAATCTCTACTAGGGTTTGGAGATCTACCCAAGTTCAAGTGAGCTCAACCTCCATCTCGCGTTCACGTAAGTTAGTTCTCACTGTGTGAATCCAATCTCCTTTGTCGTGCCAGTGTTTCAGTTCATAGATTTGTCCTTGGAGCTACTGGTTTCGTTGGCTTAAGATTCGAAGTCCAATATTACCCCTTTTCCAGGTAAGGGAAGCTAGGGTTTCCCGTTATTTCTATTTTATGTGATTAATGTTTTGAGAAATATGAGAAAAGATTGGGGGATTTTGGTATATTTTTGAGTTAGGGGTTCAAATATTCATGAAACTGTGATATTTGACGTTATTTCTCGTATTCTGATGCGTCGCACAATCATTAGGCGAGTGCCTTGGGTCGCTGGGCGACTGTGTGTTTTCTGATATGTGCAGTTTTAGTAAAATTGACTTTCCTAACTCATTAACAGTTGGATTGAGCTCAAATTTTGACATGTGGTTCATAATATGCTATTGTATGGTTTGACCGGTTGGATCGTCGATTAGATGTCTGTAGTTTGAGAAATATGTCATGCATTACTACAATGATTTTGGTTTTGTGATAATAAATTTTCTTGGGAATTTTGGTATAAGAATTATGGTTGTGGGTTGTGCTTGATTGTATGGAATTGCAAGTACTTAAACGTTGGCACTCATTTATTTGGGATGAATACTATTTTGTGATATATGTATGTATTGGTATGCATTTATAAAGTATGAGATGAATGAATTTGCATGAGTGATGTGATTCATGGATTGTGAATGATGAACTTGGATAAATCTTGGCATGCGATTTCAATGAAATAGTTGGTTATATATGTGGTCACGAATTCGGTATGAAGAATAATGTTACATTGATGGCATGGTATTGGTATGAGGTGAAGTTCTATATCCCCGAATTGGGAAGAATGGGATGGTATGAAATCAACATGGAATATGAATGAGGATGGGTTACAAAGGATGGCGTGAGGTGTTAAATGCATGATCAATATTATTTGTTTGTTTGGAATGTGATTGGTATGTTGTCAGTACGTAAATCCACGAGTCTCTAGGTGAGACTTCTTGGTCGTGCTTCAATGGTCGGGACGTAATTCCATGACCCCTGTTAGTGGGTGTCCATGGTGGTGCCCCATCTATATAACTTGGTAAGGATTCAAGGTAAGGATTGCATCCTGACACTCTAAGGAGTCAGTTAGTCTCACTTAGAGCGGACTGACTCTTGTGGT
>Ga0209589_1013292_pt1 | contig 10790 bp, 7 predicted proteins | sample CowpeawhiteBW_FD_187525 | JGI IMG/M metagenome (GOLD analysis project Ga0209589, IMG submission 187525) | Root nodule microbial communities of legume samples collected from California USA - Cow pea white BW (SPAdes) (version 2) | ecosystem: Host-associated > Plants > Roots > Nodule | place: USA...
ATATATATTTACACATATACATATATACATATATACACATATATAAGGTTACTTAATTAATTGTGAATATTTTAATAAGGCTTAAATATCTTTTTGGTCCTCATTTTCGTAGTGTTTGTTGCGAATGATCCTCATTTTCACAGAATGTTTAAAATGGTCATCATTGTTACCAAATGTTTAGAATGATCCTCATTTTCGCAATTCGTGTTTTATTTGGTCCTTTTCTGTAACGCCGTTTAAATCATTAACGGAGCATTATACATTTAGCACGATTTGTATTAAGGTGTATTACGTGTACTGTACAGGTGGCTTAATTAGATATTTGGGGATAAATAAGTGAGCTAGGGTTTTGGTAGGGAATGTTTGGGCAGTTGGTGAGTTTTGGCAATCTTGTTCCTCCATTCCCAATTGGTATTGCTGCAATCTTCTTCTTCCTGCAATCCCATTATATAGGTATGTTATGGTCCCAATCTTTTTCCTTTACCTCTGATTGTAATCGTTGGAGGCAACCGTGTTGTATCACTTCATGCACTATTGGTGGTTCAACAAGAAACGAATTAACCCCGATTTGTAGTTGCAGAGATGGCTGTTTTGAGGATGGCAAGAACTCCAAAGAATATATTGGTAGAAAATTTTGGGTACAATCTATTTTTATTTTTGTGTTAATAATAAATTGGTTTTAATTTTTGGTTTATTGATTTATAGAGTGGTGGTTCCAATAATGTGGGCTGCAACTTTTTCAAATGGTGGTGTTGATGAAAAGGATGTCATCATCATGACACAAATGAGGCAGATTAATGAATTGGAGAAGTCATTGAAGGTTGTTGAGAAGAGGCTGCAATTAGTAATAGGGTTCACTTGAGTTGTTATTGTATTATTCGTACTGTTATTGTGTGTAATCTTTTAAAGTCCAATCTATTTTGTACTATTGTTAAATGAAGAAATGAATTAGTTTGATTATGTTGATATTAGTCCCAACATGTTCAAAATGACATCTTAATCTGAGCATTGAAGTAAGTGAAATTGATTTAAGTTTGGGAAAAATTAAATTGATATAAGTCTGGAAGAAGTTAAATTCATAACATTAATTCATCCTCATCAAAATGCACTACATCAATGTTTGACAAAAGTGAAACTGAACGAAGTTTAAGGAAAGTCAAAATGCAGTACATCAATAATGAATTCTACATCAGAAATTCTAAAAAATAACTAAGACGTTTGTAGCTGCTATCATGGCCTTCTCCTAATCTGTAATTTCATCCTAAACTGCTGAGATGGTTCTTCTGGTGTTGGTAGTGGTGTTGCTTGACTCTCCACTTCATTCCTTGGTGGTTGAGTTGTTTGAGTTTCAGCAGTTTGTGCATTCTCAGCAGTTTGGGCATCTGGTGCATTCTCAGCAGTTTGGGCATCCACAGGCTTATCTGGACAATTGTTCCTGTTATGTCCAATCTGACGGCATATGCTACATTTTTTTCTATGACCTCCTTTGCTGATTTGTGTGTTATCCTTTCTCAACTCCCACTCTTCCAACCTTCTTTTTTTCTTGGGTCTTCCTGGTAAGATTCTCTTATGAGGTGGATGGACGCCAGGGTAGGGAGTTCCCCTAAATTTCCCTAATTGCAAAATTTCCCCTAAATTGAAAAAATTAACGTTAATTAGCCACTTGTACAGTACACGTAACACACCCTAATACAAACCATGCCACCTGTACAATGTTCCGTTAATGATTTAAACGACGTTATAGAAAAGGACCAAATAAAACACGAATTGCGAAAATGAGGACCATTCTAAACATTTGGTAAAAATGAGGACCATTTTAAACATTATGTGAAAATGAGGACCATCCGCAACAAACACTACGAAAATGAGGACCAAAAAGGTATTTAAGCCTTTTAATAATTTAAACGGGAATGGAGATATGGCGGGAACGAGTATGATGGCGAAGATATATACATCCTCATACCCATCCCCATACCCAATTGAAAAAGTCGGAAATTCTCCATATTCATACTCAGTCAATGCAAGGATTCTCCGTCAAAATGAAAACAAGTTCTGATAATACCCACGAAGGCGGGTTTGTTTGTCATCTCTACTTGAGATATAAAAGATTTTAAAATACTACAATTAGTTAAAAGAACAATTTCATCTTCCTCAAAGTTTAGGGAACCATTGTTGCTTCATCTGAAAATATCAGGATTACAAGGAGCAACCTTATTAATATTGTTTTAACAATATCTATCCTTGGATTATTCTACTATAGCACGAGTACTTTAAAAATCTTTCTATAATGGCATGTAATGTTAAAGTACTTAAAAATAATGAGATTTTCAATATAGTTATTCGTCACTCCTTTAAACATTAATTATGAGTTACTGAAAATACGTAATATGATAATCTTAAAATCATCGTGGAAGAAGAAGAGGTTAATTTTGTATTTAAATAAATCCTACATCCAAAACCAAAAAATAATCATAAACTTTACCATTAAAAACTAGCTAGTAGTATAGATTCAATGTGTAACAAAAGTAAAAAATAAAAAATAAAAAGACAGAGATCCTATTTTTATACAAATGATCATTTAGAAATAATATATTATAAAACACTTTCCAGTCAACCAACTATCTATCTACAAGGAAAAATATGCAACTTTAATGATTAAAAAATGGTATTTTTAATACATTTAATATATATATATATATATATATATATATATATATATATATATATATATATATAACACTTTTTGCAACTTATTCAGCATGTCACATCAGTAATATATACCACATCAACGATCACGTGACAGTCACATGGCAACATATGTCATTCTAGGAATGGCACTTAAATAGATATATCATTACTAAGCAAAACAATGTCAAGTATACTATAGAGAATGAGGTAATTGAGATATAATATTTTGTTGATTCTGACGTAATATTTTGTGAAACAAATAAACGTTTTATGACAAATACTAAAAAGGATATTTATTTTATGATGATGTTTCAGCCCATCTTTTAGGTGAATTGGAACAGCGTAGAGAAAAAGAGAAAAAAAGAAAAAAACAGTGATAATTAGTGTATGATCCACTTCTACCACTCGTGTGTATGTATATTAGTTTGGAGGTCCAAAGACTTTGATTCCGCTGTAGCACTTTTTTGAAACCTACACAAGTAGGTTCACCTGTCGAATTTTCCCGGCGTCGACCCGCTGCATACTTTTCCGCAAAATATTTCTTACCACTTTCCTTTACACTTAAAAACAATAAGAAAACAGTGGTTGTCTCTGATTGGAGAATTTATTTTTTGACTCCAATATCTTGTGGAATATTTAAATGTATTAAGAGATTGAGTTTTTGTGTGTGGATTTTATGGATGAAAAGAAGAAAGACGAGGAGGTTTAAAGTGTATAAAAATGGAGAATTTTACGGTGAGATGAATAGATGTGTTTAGAAGAGTGGTATGTAAAGAATGAAAAGAAAGTGTTGGCAATGAATGGATGTGAATCTTGGAATGGCATTTCAATTATTGTCCTAAAGGAATTGAGAGAAAGGAAAGAAGATGGAAATGGATGTGCATGAGGTTGGAATCAATTCCCCATAATAATAATAATCTCACCATCACTACTCCCCCTTTAACTGCACAGCATAAGCCTACCCACTGAAGGCTTACTCAGAATGCATTGGGTGGGATGAGTTCATCTGCTTGTTAAGCCGTAGGTGGGGTTAAAGAGATATGGGATTCTGTAGTAGATTTGCAGCCTACCACATAACAACTACCCCTCATATAGCCTTACATCCCCTGGATATGTTCCTCTCAATAATGCATAGGAATCACGTAAAGATGGGCCAAAAAGACTAATACAGAAAATAAACGTGTATGCAAATGCAAATGCATCAACTCCTATTCTTATTAGGATTAAATATATTTTAGGACGTGAAATTGTAATCTTTTTTTCAAATTTTGATATATTTCGATCTTTAAACTTTAAATTCAACAATATGTTAAAGGATAACGATACTATGACTCCCATTTATTTATTCTGATCCCTTACTTTCTGACATAGTTCAGTGTGGATCATTGATTAATGTACCACTATCTTTTCCTTTGAAAGAATCAATGACTCAAACTAAGCCACGTCAATAAATAAAAAATGGAAGTCAAAAAATGAGAGTCAAAATATAATTTTCCTATGTTAAATGTTCGAACTGACATTTAAGTTATTTATATCATCTTAGATGTTTCAACTCAAATGTTAACATGAGATTAGAACAATTATATCAATTTATTTTTAAAATTTAGAGAACAAAATGTATCAAAGTTTGAAACAAAAACAAATTTCAAATTCGTGTTCAAGTTTTTAAACTAAAAATAGATTTAACACTTATTATTATTATTATTGGTTATTACTTCTCTTTCCCACCATTTCTAAGAATAACAAGCCAAGGCTGTACACATTTTATCACAACTTCCAGTAAATTCTTTCTTTCAGAATCCCTTGTCAAGAAATCCATTACCAGGGAACCAGAACTGGCATTTATGTCCCACTCAATAGCTCTTACAACCAGTATATAAAGCTTCACAACACAACCAACACATTCACCATCTTTACTCTCAACCTATCCTAAAACATCTACTCATTTCTCGCCTGAGACTTCAATTATTCACATAATTCTTCTTCAAGGGTAAATTTCTTGCTTCTATGCCTGTCATTTGCATTTTAAATCATTTCTTACACGCCGACGTTATGTGTTAGTTTCTTTGTTAATGCAGTGGTAGTGGTAGTGGTGTGGAACCTTATGGTTCAACTCCTATGAATAGATTGAGTAGAGCATAAAAATTGACAAGATTGCTATGCTATGCTATGCTATCACTAACACAGTAGTTTCTAATGCAAATAACCTATATGTGGATAAAAAATTGCATGCCTTTTATAGAAATTAGGGTGATATTCATAATGCATAAAACAAGGATTCTGACTAGGCTGCATGCACATATAGCCCTTATTATCTGGTTACACTGAATGATCGAACAACAAACTTTGGTTGATAAAGTATGTGTATTGATGATATTGATCAGGAAAATGAGCTGGTCTGGAGGAGATTGGATGTGTGGTGTTTGCCAGCACATAAATTTCAAGAAGAGGGAAGCATGCCAGAGTTGTGGATACCCCAAGTATGGGGGACCTGACCCTTCGACCTACAGATACAACAGGACTGAAGCTTTGGCAGGGGACTGGTTCTGCAACTGTGGAGGTCACAACTATGCCAGTCGATTAAACTGCTACAGATGTGGTGCAATGAAAGATGATTATTCTTCAGGATATGCCAACAACTCTGGAGGTTATGGATCTGACACTTTCCCCCCAGGATGGAAGACTGGAGACTGGCTTTGCCCAAGGTCTTTTACTACTCAAAATACTCTCTCTATTTTCTTCCACATTGTCATCACATTTTCACCTGTTTCACTTCTGTAAAGACCCTGCATTTATTTGTATCTACAAACACTAACTACATCTCCAACTAGTCCAAGTAAAAATGGGGTTAACCCTACAACACCAATAGAGTTTTCAACTTCATTTTACTTGGGTTGAGTTGGAAGATCCATCCAACTATCATAAAATCTGAACAATGTAATTTAATAACATGTGACTGGTGTACACACCAGCTGCATTGTATCCAAGGTACAATCTCTTTTTCTTCCTCCCATAGGCATGTAGAGTGACACGATAATTACAGCACGGATGGTGGCCAGTGTTATTTTATTGCATTCATCAAACAAAATATGAAATATGATACAAATATTTTTCTTTTTCTGATATAACAGACTTGGATGTGGAGTGCACAATTATGCCAGCAGGACAGAATGTTATAAATGCAAAATGCAAAGGGATTTTGGTGAGAAAAGTTTAGTTTTCTGACGTTTCATCTGTTCTTTTTGAAACATATAAGTCAAGATGTTTCTAAAACATACCATTTAACCTAAATTCCAATGACATTTGTTACTCTTCTTTCAGGTGGTGCAGATTGAAAGAAGAAACTTCACAAGACCTGCAATATCATTGACTTTTCCCTTGGCGTCTTTCTTATCCTAACAATACCCTATCTTGTTTTCCCTATGTCAAGTTCTAGATAAATCATGGATGAAAGCCTCTGTTAGAATCATAGCAATGTTTTTTCATTAGGAAGGAATATGGTATCCGGCTGTCATTGTTTCTTGCTAGATTATGTACTGACAAGAAGGTTATGAAATCCATACACTTTATTTTCTGCATTCGATACTCATGTTAACTTTCCTCCCCAAACTTTCCCTTCTTAGCTTCACCAATTCAAATGCAAGTGTTCATAATACTTGCTTCAGTACTTTTCACAAACGGTGTGTGTGAAAGAGAGTGGAAAGAAGAGACTGAGACATTGTGTGCTGGTGGGGAACATCTGTTTTATTCAGTTGCTGGGGTGGTCCAAAGACTGCTTTTCATAATTCATACATCAGACTGAGAAATCAGACCCAAGTCATGAATCACTATGAGCACCAGATTCAACAACACTAAGGGAAACCAATGAGTTTACCACCTAAATGAAGAGCTTAAGATACAGCTCTTAGACCTTCCAAACATGCAAGAATCCAATGCAACATACATGTTTCAACTGAACTTCAAACAAATCAAACATAATTATTTATACTAATTAAGTTGTTGCTGGGGCATGAGTACTGTCTTGATTGCTAATTGAGCACTAAAACTGGGAAGGAATTCTAAATTTCAAATCATGATAGTGCTGGATTATCTTTTTGTAGGCTTCACTGACTTAATAGCAACTTTAGAAAGTGGAGGTTGACTAAAAAGCATATATATATATGTTCTTTGTTTGTCACTGTGCTCTGTTGTAAAATATTCTGCGCTTTCATTAAGCAAGCTTTTGGTTTATATGCTTTGAAGATGTTAAGATAGGACCCCACTTTTAATGAACTAGTTCCCCCAGCATATTGCAAGGATCCAAAGTGTTGGACAATCTATCTGAATGTAGTGGCTGCTCTTCCTTTCTGGTATCCTCATCTAGGAAAAAGACGCACCAGATTAAGGAAGTAATACTATTTGTGGCACAGGATTTATAAACAATGACTTTCTCAAGGTTCCTTTATCTTGTTGGGAGCACATTAGATGATGCAAAATAATGAAGGGATTAAAGGATTTTCTTAATTCAAAAAAAAAAGAAAAAACTAAAGAATCACTTTCAAGAGGCATCTAAAATCTATTGCAATGTTACATTCCTTAACTATGCTTTGTACATTGGCAAAAAAAAAAACTCAAACATTAAATTTTAAAATTATCATACCTCAAAAGTGTTCCATCCCATGAAATTTTCCAGACATACTAAGAGACTTAAATTTCTTATAACAATTGGGTAATGCATACTCTTTTGTTTCTTCCTCCAGTACCTTCGTTGACTTTTATTTTCTACTTTGGTCCATAAGTGATTTTTCATCCACCATCAATCTCTCCCAAATGATCATTAAAGAATTTACACACGAAACAGCTCAACAAGCTAAGTGAAAAGGACGGTATTTAACATTAAGAGACTAGTTTCTCTGATTTTTGTAGTTGCAATGAAGAATCACCCAAAAAGGTATCCTCTTCAGACAATTCCTGTCATAAAAATGTAAGAAGAACATAATTACCTTATGGCTCATGCAACATCACATGCAAGCATGAATCTCCCATGAATCCAAATATCCATTCTCTTTTCTCCACCTTTTCTATAAACAACAGCTTTAAACACTCTGACTCCTTTAGCTTCGAGCCTTGTTGGTAGTGATACTAATAAATAACACTGAAATGTGGCTCTTGGAAATTGGAAAGGGAAGAAAGGCAAATAAGAGTATCTCATCTAACAATAATTTAAACATCTAACAATAATTTAAACATAAGTTTTGGAGTGAAGTTATTGGATGCTTTTATACATGTATAATTATTGATTTATTTCCCTGATTGTTTCGTTTGGTTCAATTTGATTTCTTTATTATTGGTTGGTTCTATTTAGGGTTCAATTTGGTCATTTCTGTTAGATTAGAATTAACAACGTGTTCGTACAATAAACGTGTCAGACCGTGAAATTTTTAATTTTTTTTATTTTTTTTTTCTAAAAATTTATAAATTGTCACCTGTCAAGTTACCGTCGTGTCACGTGACATTTACAGTTGTGACAATTTAGTTATCTATTTAAATTTTTTGTTCAATTTAATATTTTTATTCTTTTAAAACAATCCAATTTTTTCATTTTCAATTTGAGACTAAATTAGTAAATAAGTTTAGTTATATCTTATATATAATTATTTATTCATTTTGTAGAGAATAAAAGTTATTTTTTTAGGTTTTCTATAAAGTTATTCTAATATTTTATATTTTTTTATTTCACTTTATTTTTAATAAATTTAAATTTATTTTATATATTAATTTAATAATATTATAATAATGTTTGTATTTATGCTAATTATACTAATAATAATTATAATAATAATAATTTTATTATTTTTATTATCATAAATAAAATGAGTTATAACCTTTTTCACGTCTATAATAAAATTTGTTTTTAAAGTAACAGTAGATTCAATATTTTTATATCTTAAATTTACTAATAAAGTTATAAATTGAATATCCTTTGACCTTAAATAATTTTAATTTTAAGAAAATACTATAATTAATTTCTAAGAGGTATTTTAGAAATTTATTTAACATCTAAAATATTTATTTTATATCTGTGAATGTGTACTAAACTAATTTTCAGTAAATTTATTATGTAATTTGTTTTTCATATTCAAATCGTGTATATAGTCGTATATTTTGCTTTTAATATAATAAAAAATAATTTAAACATACAAATTTTAATTTTGTTAATTTAATTTAAATTTTACTAATAGTTAAGATAATTAAATACTTATTTGATTTTTATATTAAAAAAATAATAATTTATACTTAGCATTTTAATAATCATAACTCTATTCACATGTATTCTAATTCTCCAATTTAAATACCGGATAATTATAAAGTTAATTATATATTAATATTAACTTTTTCTTTATCTTCTTTTACCAAATACCAACGATCATGATTAAAGATAAACATATGATTATTTATTTTAACTATTCAAGAAAATGAATAAAATTAAATTTTTTATATTATAACTATTAGTTTTTATTATACTAAAAAAGATAATACGTGAATATTTATTATATTGAATTGTTTTAAAGTCATTATGTGCATCAATTTATTTATGTTATCACTAATTTTGAATATTTATTAATTACTTTATTCTATTGTGTTTTTTAGCTTTTATTTTTTTTTCTTGAATCTCATAAATCTCGAATATCATCTTTTCATATACAAAATTATATCATGAACTAAAATATTTAAAATTTCTTATTACCATATCATTATCCCACTTCAACATAATATTAACAATCTATCATTATGACGTCATTGTCTCACTTCAACATAATATTAACAAAATAACAATATAAAAAATAATTACAAATTCTTCTTATTTGTAGATTATAAATAGGGAAAATAATTACAAATTCTTCTTATTTATAGATTATAAGTAGGGATGACAATATGGACCTAGTTCGTCAGGTCAGCCCGCAGGCTTGTGAAAAAAACGTGGGACGGGCCAGGGTAGTAAACCCGCAAACCTATAGTAACTTGCAGTCCGTGCGGGCCTGTTCGCAAGCCCACATAAAAAAAACTTGCACTTGTGTACATTAGTTATTTTTTTATGGACTCTTGCATTAATTCCAAATTTTTGTATAATTGCAAATGACAAGTATTATGCTTTTTTGAATGTGCTAAAATTTAAAGAATACATTGTGTATGTCATAGTATGAATATGAATATGATGAAAATGTTAAATTATCAAATTATCATCCAACTCCCCAAAGTCTTTACTTAATCTTGTGAACTTCTTAAAGTTTTCCAATTTTTAAACATTAAAAGTTTTATCATAAGAATTAAAAAAAAAATGGTTAAGTAATGTGCAGGACGGGCCAATGATTACAGGCCGCACAAATTATGCAAGACGAAACGGATCAGCCTACGATGTGCGATCCTTATGTGAACCGAGCTTAAACGGTCGGACCGACACGCATTACCATCTCTAATTATAAAAAAGGTATAGTCATCGGGACCATAACTTGAACTCTATTTGCATAAAAGAGATTACTAATTGTATTAATAAATAAATAAATTACAATATAAAAATATATAGTTTATTTTTTACACATAATAATTGTTTTGTACAGCCTATAAATCCAAAAATAAGGATGAAATATAGTGTATTTATTTCAAGGATAAGGATACACTCCTTACACGAATCTAGGTATTTAAATTACCATCTCAAAGTTTTTAAATTTTCTTTTAAGTATAAATGTTGATGAAAAAGTTATCATTTTTATTGTTACCATATTTTGCTATATTTTTCTTTCACCAAGATTTAAGGAGAATATGACATCTTTATCAGAATATAAAGAGCTTGATACATATGAAACGTTCAATTTTATTGAAATTATTTTATTTTAAAAATAATAAATCGTAATCAATTACTCCTTTTAAATATAGATAAAAACAATATTTCTATTTTCAAAAAAATATTATTATTTTTTGAAGTATAATTTAATTTTGTAAAACAAGCATTCCTCTGAATCCTGTTGTTACCAAAATTAGATGAAGGACATGTTTGATTTTTTAGATGACTTTTAATATATATATATATATATATATATATATATATATATTATTTTTTATTT
>Ga0209589_1013299_pt1:0-2500 | contig 10786 bp, 2 predicted proteins | sample CowpeawhiteBW_FD_187525 | JGI IMG/M metagenome (GOLD analysis project Ga0209589, IMG submission 187525) | Root nodule microbial communities of legume samples collected from California USA - Cow pea white BW (SPAdes) (version 2) | ecosystem: Host-associated > Plants > Roots > Nodule...
TTTGAATATTTCAAAATCACACTATTAATTGACCAAAAATAAATTCCAGCTGCATTAACAAACGTTAGAATATCCAATAATATTTTATGCAACTAAAATCAATTTTTACGCCACTTTTACCAAACTCACTCAATAAATCCAATAATCACAAATCCTAATTAAACAATCTTTAAGCACAGAAAATTCAATTAAATCCCCAAATTTAAATATTAAATGAGGGCAAAAATTTGAACTCATCAGTGGTTGTGCACTGATTTGATGAAATGCATGGTATGGGTTTGTATGAACCTAATTGTATGAACCCCAACCTTGTTACGCTGTTTTCTGTAGAATTCTGGGTTTTAGCCCAGAAACCGCCTGGCGGGCAAGGATGTGCCGCTAGGTGGCACATCAACTTTTACCCAAATTCTAGGTTTTTGTCACGAACTGCCTGGCGGCGAGAAGGAACTGCCAGGCGCTGCGCGTTGTCTGTCACCGCGTCATTGTGTTTTTGTGAATTTTATGATACATTGAACTTCTAGTTAGGTTCCTATGGTTGTGTGATTACATAATACTACACTATTTTTGTTGTTTGGGGTACTTGTAATTAGAATTGGAATGCTGATAGGAATGGTTCATATTTGGATGAAATGGGTCATTTTGAATCATGGATTTAGGGGTGATTAAGATGTGATAGAAAAAATTTTGATACATAAAGAATAGTGTTAGGGGAAAGGGTCTAACAAATCGCGAAGGAATTGTTGTGTTTGATTGAAATTGGAAACTGGTTTAAATTCGGGGAATAAATGTTCTTTGCAGGTACAGAAAACTGGTATTTTTACCCAGGTACTATTGTGCCGCCTGGCGGCATCTTATTGCCCGTCAGGCGATAACGGTTGACCAGCACTGTTCTGAAAATTCTGGGTCAGTGACGGCAAGAGAAGGGTTAGTGAATTGGGTCTTAAGACCATTACTAAGGTTAGGTGGCAAGAAGAGTGTATTAATGTTGGGAATTGAAAGGAGTAACGAAGAGAATATAATGGTTGTTATTCTAATATGTAAGAGAAAATTTAGATTAAATGGTAATTGCAGGAGAAATTGTAATGGGTAGTTTAGAACCAGTATGATGGTCAATATGAAATGCAGGAATTCCAAATTCTGATTGTGGTGAATTCACTATAAGCATGATTGTGCACTTTAAGGTAACAATCCTAGGTTGTGTAACATGGATTGGAAGTTAATTGGACGAAATATGTGGTACTGCTACAATGTGAGTTATGCAGGTTGTGTACTATGAGGTACTATACTGGGTGGCATCATTATAAGTTAGATTGACTCGTTTGATAATGATGGAAAAACTGGTACATCCTAGGTCTTGAATACGAGAATAGGGATGGGAATTATAGGTAATGGAATCACTTGTGGAGTGCCAGGGAACCAAGAATAAGACTCTGATGGATAAGAGTGCATTGATACCTTGGAGGAGTTAATGGATTGTGAGATAGTCTGGTTTGAGGTGCAAAAACAACAGTTGGTACGCTACTGATATAGCGTTTGGCAGTTGGAGCGTGTCGCCAGGCGATAGGAGCACCAAAGGGGGTTTTTGCCATGCATGGCGCCTGGCGGCAAAGTGTAGTCTGCCAGGCGATAGACTCAAAAATAGAGGGTTTGCAATGACTTGGTACTTGGCGGTGAGGCTTGTACAGCCAGACGGTCTGGGCAGATTTCGCCTGGCGGCGCTTAGGTTGCGCCAAGCGATACTGCTGCTGTCAATGGCCTGTGTGTGTGTTGTTTTAAGTGGTGATGCTATACTTGGATTAGGGGATGTTGTGCCATGAGCGGGTGGGTTCATGGATGGTGGTGAACATGTGATGATATGAGCGGGAGGTTCATATCCAGTTACTCTCGTGTGGGGATACGAGCGAGGTAGGTTCGTATGTTCCGTGCTCACACTTAAGAGATGCTACGTGCGGGGAGGTACGTAGTTGGTGGATCACATGTGTTGGACTACGAGCGGGCAGGTCCCTAGAGTAGGACTACGAGCGAAGAGGTTCGTAGAGGCAGGACCACGAGCGGGCAGGTTCGTGTGAGCATCATAAATTCTGAGTCCAAGGCTAACTACTTGTGTGTTATGAAGGCTGAAAAGCTTTGAGGAGTAAGGTCTTGACCAAGAACTAATTAGGATGAATAAGATGGGTGTCTTGCTTATATTCTGTTATTTTATATGTTAATTCTAATTTCATAAGCTCACCCTTTCTGTTTGTGATTGTGATGATCGTGTGATTTGTTACACGGGAGCAAATGATGATACAAGTGATGTTGTGGATGCACAAACGACAGAGTGAGGGCTAGCTGGGACTAGAGTTAGGGATTTTACTATGCTTTCATTTATGTTAATGGATTTTGGAAACTATAATGCTTTTACTACTACTATTTTATAAATTTTGGCGCGTTGTTTAAACATTTTAAATTTTCCCGTGTTTGGGAATAATAATATTGCGACGTTTTAATTTCATTTTCC
>Ga0209589_1013299_pt1:7500-10786 | contig 10786 bp, 2 predicted proteins | sample CowpeawhiteBW_FD_187525 | JGI IMG/M metagenome (GOLD analysis project Ga0209589, IMG submission 187525) | Root nodule microbial communities of legume samples collected from California USA - Cow pea white BW (SPAdes) (version 2) | ecosystem: Host-associated > Plants > Roots > Nodule...
CAAAGAGAAACAATGAGTAGGGAGTGAAATTGAGGGACTGGACAGTGGAAGAGCTTAGAGGAATTGTTGGAACTTAAGGAAAGAACTCAAGCACTATATTTAAGCGAAGGAATTCCAGGTTAGGGGAGTTTTACCACGTTCTATCTGTGTTTTTTATGCGTAACTCTATGATCATAGAATGTATATGCTTGACCTTTTGATTAATTGCATTGAAATCTACGTTTCTGGGATTTTTTTCCAGAAACTGCTTGGCGGGCTGCTCATAGCCGCCAGGCGGCACATGCCAGTTTGGGTGTTCTTGGGTTCCCCTGAGGAACCGCCTGGCGGTGAGTCCCTGTACCGCCAAGCGACGTAAAACTACAACCCGGTTTCTAGGTTACTCTGATGAACTGCTTGGCGGTGATAAATTTCTGCTAGGCGATGCGAGTCTGTTGGGCTCGATTTTGTGTGATTTTTGGTGTTTTGGATTGAGTTTGATCGAGGATAACCCAAGAGGTAGGTGTTAAGGGATGATCTAACGTGTATTCCATTGATTTCTAGTGTGATGAATGGTATAATCTGATGGAACAGTATAATTGGATTCTTAGGGTTTGGATATTGGAGGTCTGGAAAAATTAAGCTTGATAAAGTTAATTATACTAAAACGATTTTGTTGGTATTAGACTAAGTGATGATTGGTGGCACTAGCATCAGGTTCTTGGAGGGAATTGATTGCGATAGAGATAAGAGAGCATCCAAATGGTATGAGGATCATTCGTCGGGGCAACAAGACTGGGAAATTGCCCAGAAATCCAGGTGTCGTCTGGCGGCACGGGGCTTGCCGCCAGGCGCCTTCGCAGTAGTATTGTTTCTGTGTGGTTGCACGAGACAGTGACGATGTGGGGGATTTTGAGGTCCAGATTGACAAGTGAATGGAATTGGGAATGTTAATTGGTGAATAAGAAATGTATTAGTTAGAGGATTGAGTTGAGGTGGGAGGAATTGTTGGCAGACTTTAGGCAACTATAAGTGGGAAGTTAGAGACAACTTGGTAATGGTATTGAGTGAATTGTGAATGGGTAAGTGTGAGCAATATTAACATCAGATAAATCTGTTTATTTTGTTTAAGCATATTGGGATGTCATACCTGAATGGGAGTGGAAGTTTGGATAGGGAATTAGTCACTTAAGGAGTGATGTACCTAAGTGGTAATGACTTAGCGAGAGTTTGGAAGTAGGAAATGAATGATGGAAGTAGGTCTAACCTCCCTTTAAACCAGTACAATGCAGGTACTGGTATGGCGCCTGGCGGCAGTGTTAAGTCCACCAGGCAATAGCTCTACTCTAGGGAGCTCTGTAAGACGTGAGGCGTCTAGCGGTGAAGGAAGTTCTACCAGGCGATATCTGCAGGATTAAAGGTCTACTGGGGTACGTGCGCCTGGCGGTGTGGTCTATTCTGCCAGGCAGTGGCTGCAGAAATTGAGGGTTCAAAGGCGCTTGGCGCATGACGGTACGTGTCCCCCCGCCAGGCGGCCTAGAAGCTAATAGCGCCTAGCGGTATGTGTCCCCCGCTAGGCAATTTGACTGTTGCAGCCTTGGGTGTTGGATTTTTGGATGCGTGATCTACAAGGCTTTTAGTGGTGCTTCGAAGGTGGAATTGTTGGTGTTCCTTGAGTTGAGCTCGGAACGTATCCCTTGAGTTGAGCTCGGGATAGGGGTTAAGCACGTAACATTCCTCGAGTTGAGCTCGAAATGGCATCCCTCGAGTTGAGCTCGGGATGGCGGATGAACACAAGGAACCCTTGAGTTGAGCTTAGGTTGGCGAGTGTTACCTGTGTGAGTGTGTTGGTTGTGGCCAGTACGGATGGGTCCATATGGATTGCCCTCCTTAGTAGATAGCTGACGAGTTTGGTAGTCTTGGGACGATGCGAACTATGTACGTATTTGGGAACTCCACATGGCGTTACGGTGTATGATCCATAGCAATGGTTCTCGCACGTGCTCTATCGGTTGTGGCCTATAGGTATGGCAGCAAGTCACCTTGGGGTAATCACTAAAAGAGGTAGCACACGAATGATTTGGTTGTGGCCAGGTGATACGAAATAGAGTGAGAAACTTTATTTGGGTGTTTGCATGAATTATATAAATGACTACTTATGTGTATATCAATATGATTGTATGTTGATTTTGTTAAGCTCACCCTATCTGCTTCTGTTTGGCGATAATCGTGTGCGTGGTACACGTCAGCAGAGGATGTTGATGCAGGTGGTGCTGGTGATGCTTAGATTCGGAGCAGGGATAGCATGGGAGTCTTTTTACTTATTTTGTTTTGGAAATAAAATTGTAAACTTTCATGAGGCATTTTGTTGTCTATTTCAGTTTTATAAACTTTGATTTTGGAATTATATTTGGTAGTAATAAAATTTTAAATTTCCCGCGTTTTGGGAAATGAGGAATTATTTTAAATGCGACTTCTTATTTATTTGATTTTATTAAATCCGTAATATCCTGACAGGATGTTACACTCTACGAACCTCCCCGCTCGTAGTTATACTCTACGGACCTACTCGCCCGTAGTCCAACACACGTGATCCACCAGCTACGTATCTCCCCGCACGCAGCATCTCTCAAGTGTGAGCACGAACATACGAACCTACCTCGCTCGTATCCCCACACGAAAGTAACAAGATATGAACCTCCCTGCTCATATCATCACGTGTTCGCCACCATCCATGAACCTACCCGCTCATGGCACAACATCCCCTGATCCAAGTCTCACATCACAACATGATAACGAAACAAGAAAAGCACCCTATGCTACACAAGGTACATACTCAAGCTGGTCTTAGGGATTCCAATGCTTCCACGAACCTGTCCGCTCGTGGTCCAACTCTACGAACCTTCCTGCTCGCAGTCCAAGTCTACAGACCTTCCCGCTCGTACTTCATCACACGTGATCCACCAGCTACGAACCTCCCTGCTCGCAGCATCTCTCAAGTGTGAGCACGGAACATACGAACCTACCTCGTTCGTATCCCCACATGAGAGTAATAGGATATGAACCTCTCCGCTCATATCGTCACGTGTTCATCACCAGTCATGAACCTACCTGCTCATGACAACATCAAGCATATCCCAGACCAGAACTGATGAAGGCATGACCACCTCCTTAGAAGCTCCCTCAAGAAGGATCACTAGAAGCATGTCTAGAGGGGAGTCTTCTATTCCATCACCTTTATCTTTGTTTTGCATTACTTTAGTTTGAATTCCCTAAGTTGGTTTCTAGTTGATTTATTTTGGTTGACTTG
>Ga0209589_1013302_pt1 | contig 10783 bp, 22 predicted proteins | sample CowpeawhiteBW_FD_187525 | JGI IMG/M metagenome (GOLD analysis project Ga0209589, IMG submission 187525) | Root nodule microbial communities of legume samples collected from California USA - Cow pea white BW (SPAdes) (version 2) | ecosystem: Host-associated > Plants > Roots > Nodule | place: USA...
GAATTAGTCTAGCTTTTAGGCTCACATATAAAAGCCAAAAGTAGACCATTTGTACATTTTAACTCTTGAAATTTCTAATAGAATGTTTGTGTTGAGATCACTCCACTCTTCTATTATTTTGAGAGCATACATGGCTAACCTTCTCCTTCATCTCCTCTAGCCACCTTCCATACCATAGCTCTACTTCTACTCTTCATCTTCACCAAAAACCTCGCCTAGAGCTCTTCTTGCTCTTATCTTCATTTCCGCTGCATTTCATCTACTTTTTTGTGTCTTCCATGGATCTCCTTCCTTTCCTACACCAAGGACGTCCATCACGTACGGACTAAAAAGAATAGGAACTGTGTTGATGCAACTTCGAGCCCTCTTTAGCAGGAAGAGTTATACTTCAACTTGGAATTTAACAACAAATCATTTGATAACTAAGAATGAATAATGAACCAACTTAATTTCTTCTCTAGGTGGCAAAATTTTGACTTCCTATCAATCTAACTAATTAAATTATAAGAAAATGAAGAGGAAGAGGAATAAATTAAAGTTTATTTTTATGAAGGAAAATTAAGAAGACCTTCAGATTAATCTGTAGGAGGAGGTGATGAAAGAAATGACGTCATCCTAGAAGCATTAATCGAGAATAGGAGCCTACGAAGAAGCATGGAGCCGAAGGAGCGATGTGACAAAAAGTATGCTTTAGAATCAAATTCAGCGAATGGCGAAAGCGAGAATTAGAACATTTACTGTTTGAGTTTTGTCATATAATTTAATATTAGAATTTATGGGAGGTGTAGGAAGTAAAAATAAGATGTAGTAGGAAGAAGTAGTAGCAATTAAAAGATAAAGTAATGTGCTTTTTTAGGCTTAAATACAACTTTGGTCTCTATTTTCATCTACTTTGTTCAATTTGGTTTTCTCTTTTTTCAGGTTTTCAATAAGGTCCTGTTCCTACAGAAGGACAAACAAGATAAGTTAGGCACGAGCGTCACCTTACCCATTTAGTCCTCTATCTCCTCAGTTGGCCTATTCCCGGTTCATACATGTCGGCTTGGACCCAGGAGGGGTTACCTGCAAAAGGGATTCCGAAGCTTAAGTGAGTCAAAGCTCTTAAAAGGTCAAATCAGGTGATTAATGGAGTAATGAATGCGTACCTTTAATTACTGGGGTCCACGTGTATTTATAGAGTATTAACCCAGGCCCTGGCTTGGGCTCTAGTTTAGGTTGTAAGTGGGCCTGGTCTTAACCCAGGCCCTTAGATTTTATTACTGTGGGCTTATTGAACATAAGGGGGGTTTTGGTAGGCGTATTAAGGTACTCGGCCTAAACCGACTAGGCCGATGTTATCGGTTCAGGCCGGCTAGGCTTAGACCGGCTTAACCTAGGCCAGTTACCTAAATGTTTTGGTGTATAGGTATGGTGATCATTTTACTATTATTTCGTTAAGCTGGCTTGGTGTGGTACACCAGTCCCCCAGCCTTGGCCGATATAGGTGTCGGTCAAGGGTGATATGTGTTGATATGTTAGCGGGGTCGATTAGGTGTGGTACACACGTCCCCCAGCCTTTAAGTGTGATGAACAGTGTTAAGGCTAAAGGCAAAAAAGGTATGATGGCAAGTGAAGGGATTTCAGGGGTCAAATCAGAGGGGTTTTTGCGCCGTCATTTTTAAGACTCATGTCTTTTAGAATGATTGTGTCGATTGGTATGGGTTGTTGTTTCGGCGGGAAGGGGTTTTTGTCGTTTGGGATTCTGGCCTATAAATGTGGATTTTAAAACGAGTAAGGGTTTATTGGTTCATTTGCGAGAATTTCCAGTCAAAGATCTTGTGTGCATTTTCTTGTCCGACTAGTTCCCAATTCCAGCCGACATCTTTCCAGAAAAAAGAGAAAAGGTATGTCTAGTAGTGATAGCGTGTCATTGTCTACGTCTAGTAGTGAGAGTATAAAGTCTGGGAGGAGTAGAGGTAGACAAGTTAAAGAAGAGAGCACCAGTTCCGGGGGTATGGTAGGCAGAATCCCTATGGAAACGGTTAGGAAGGTTCGAGAAGACCCTCCGGAGGAGTTGGCGGAGAGTAACGGGTCAACCAAGGGCGGTTACGGGTGAGTGGTTGTCGACGTTCATAATCAATCATCCTTATTTCGGTGGTCTCGCCTGTTGAACTCTTTGCTGAATTGTACACTTGTCATCGCAAAAGACGTAAGCGGAGGTATTGTTTCTTTGGAGAGGGTGAGCGTCATCGACCGTGTGTGTCATGGGCAAGAGGGGGCAACCGAGAAGTTCTGCTATATGTACATGTGCCACTTTTCTCGACTACATGTGTGGTTGTCGCTGGACGACTTCACTATGGGTGTGTTGCGCGCGCTGAACGATTCTCCTACGCAGTTGCACCCGAATAGTTGGGCTTACATGCAAGCCTTCCGCATTTTGTACCAGTCCCTATATCTGGAGCCTTCTCCTTACGCATTTCTATATTTCTATGATACTAGGCCCCGCCAACCGCCCACTTGGCTATCTCTAATAAGTCATCCCAGCATTAGTAGACTGGACGCATTTTCCTATTCCTTCAAGCATTTTAAGGATGGGTACTTCAAAGTTATGGTGAAGGAAGAGGGCAAGCCTTATTTCTTGAACGTCGATGGAAGTCTGAGGTTTTCGTTCAGCTGGACGGGCATCCCCTCTCGGTATAAGGATATGGGCATCGACGAGTTGTCGGCGGGGGATAAGGAGGTGGTGGAGACCTTGATGAAGTTTGTTGATAAGTTTCCCACTAAGGGCCTACTTAGAGTTTATAATTCGGTACACCCGATTATTGATATTGAAAGTATCTGTTTATTACTTAAACTGTGTTAATGATTCTAAGTTGTTTTAATTGGGGTTTAATATGTTATTGTAGGGCACATGGCGCAATCGGGGAAGAAGAATTTGGCGCTCTTCCAGTCGTTGAGGAAGGAAATGGCTACTAAAGCCAAGACAGCTGGGAAGACTGATGTTCCCAACCTACAAGAGTCGGTGGTCGAGGTACATGTGCATGGCGGAACGAAGAGGAAGGCCGAGTTGCCTCCTCGAGCCGGCAAGGGGAAGCATATGAAGAAGGTGAGGGCATTCCTACTCGGGACGGGGTCGGCTAGTGGGGCGGGGTCGGCTAGTGGGGTTAAGGGACCGAAGTTCGGCTTGATCGAGTTGCCGAAGATATCTGTCTGGAAAGATATTGCGATCAACCTCCCAGATACCATTATAAACTCTATTGACGGTATGAAGGCGGACCACATTGTGAGGACGATGATGGAGTTTGGAAGCAAAGCATTGATATTAAGTCATTGTGTTGGGTCGCTCTATCGACGGGAAGTGAAGGAGGGAGGTAGGGACAAAGTGGAAGAGTTACAGGGAAAGGTTGACAAGTTCGAGGAGGATAGAGCTGCGTGAAAGAAGGAAAGGGAGGGTTGGGAGGAGGAGAGAAAAAGGTTGGCAACGTGGAAGGTTCGCTGTTTGGACTCAGAGGGAAAATTGAACAAGAAAATAGAAGAGTTGGACGAAGACTATGATGAGTTAAAAGACAAGTATGATGGTGCTATAGGTGAGCTTGATGACTTGAAGAATTGCATCAAACAAGAGCACATCAACGACTTTGAGAAGGGACTGTGTCAAGCAGCCTTTTTCCACTAGGAGGTTGATATTGCAGACTCAAAGTTTGATGTGAACAAGGACGTTGTTGATGGGAAGCTCGTCAAGGAAGATGGGAGCAGTCTAGATGAGGAGGCGGAGGAGAAGGCGACTGAAGAGGAGAAGGAGGCGGGTGATGCTGAGGAGGTGGCTCCTGATGCAGCAGAATATGACTTTGATTTTTATTGATTTGAAAATATTATTGAGCCTATGTCTGTAATAGTTGGTACATTATGTTACTTTGGTACACTTCTTTGCGTTTATGTTTAATGCGATTAATGTTCTGTATGTTATTGTGTATGCTGGGTTTTGATGATTTGTGGTGTATGTATGGCGTGACCGATCGTATGTTAGGGGTGTCCGACCCAGGCCGCTTACTTGTGGTAAGGGTGGGGAACTTAAAAACGAATTAACCACGAGTTAAGGGTGTTCGACCCAGGCCGCTTACTTGTGCTAAGGGTAGGGAACTTAAACGAATTAACCACGAGTTAAGGGTATTCGACCCAGGCTGCTTACTTGTGGTAAGGGTGGGGAACTTAAACGAATTAACCACGAGTTAAGGGTGTTCGACCCAGGCCGCTTACTTGTGGTAAGGGTGGGGAACTTAAACGAATTAACCACGAGGTAAGGGTGTTCGACCCAGGCCGCTTACTTGTGGTAAGGGTGGGGAACTTAAACGAATTAACCACGAGTTAAGGATGTTCGACCCAGGCCGCTTACTTGTGGTAAGGGTGGGGAACTTCAACGAATTAACCACGAGTTAAGAGTGTTCGACCCAGGTCGCTTTCTTGTGGTAAGGGTGGGGAACTTAAATGAATTCGAAAGTTAAATAAAGAGTAGTCGTACAATTGAGAACCCTTTGCTTTATTTATTGAATCTGGGGTGTCTCGTTAAAACCTCCCTAGCCAAAACCCTCCTTAGGGAAAAAAGACCAGGTGAGGAAAAAGAGTACACCCAGGGTTACAAGTATTTGGTTCGATGTAGTATACATTTAAATAAAGTAGAATTTGAGGTGGGATATATTCCAAGTGTTGGGTATCTCTTCCCCAGATAAATGTTCAAGGCGATAAGCTCCTCCTCCTGCGTCTTCACGTATGCGGTATTGGCCGTCCCAATTGGCGGAGAATTTTTCATCCTTCTTTCTTGCACTGCTGGCCATTCTCCATACTAAGTCCCCGATTGCGAATGATCGTGGACATAGGTTTGCGTTATACTTTCTGGCAGCTCTTCGTTTGGCGACTAAGTTGCGTATCTGTGTTTTTTCTCTGAGTTCGGGTAGGAGGTCGAGATGAGTGGCCATGTTTTGGTGGTTGTGGGTTGGGTCGTACAGTTCTTGGCGCAGGGATGGTTCGCCAATTTCTACCGGTATCATGGCGTCTGCACCGTAGACTAGGCTGAATGGGGATTCGTTTGTTGATGATTGAAGGGTGCATCTGTAAGCCCATAGCACTTCTACTAGCTCTTCGGGCCATCGGCCTTTGGCGCTATCTAATCTCTTGCGCAATTCTACTAGGATAACTTTGTTGGCCGCCTCTGCTTGTCCATTTGTTTGTGGGTGCTTTATAGAACTTGTGATGCGTTTGATGCCCAGACCAGTGTAGAACTTGGCTAGCTCCTTATCTATGAATTGTCGGCCATTATCGGTGATGATAGTATGTGGAACACCATATCTACATATAATATCTTTCCAAACGAACTATTGGACTTGTTGGGTCGTGATCGTGGTTAGTGGCTTGGCCTCTATCCATTTGGTGAAATAATCGAATGCTACAATCAGGAATTTCACTTGTCCCTTGCCGGGGGAGAAGGGGTCAAGGATATCCATTCCCCATTTAGCGAAGGGCCAAGGGGATAGTATGGAATGGAGTTGTTCTTGTTTCTGGTGGATGAGGTTGCCATGTTTTTGGCATGGTTTGCACTTTCTGACGTAGTCCTGGAAGCCTGCTTCTATAGTCAGCCAGAAGTAACCGGCTATAAGGATTCTAGTAGTCATAGTGTGTGCGCCAGAATGATATCCACAAATGCCTTCGTGTAACTCCATAATGATATATCGCGCTTGTTCTGTAGTAACACATTTAAGAAGCGGTTGGCCGTATTCGCGTTTGTAGAGGTCGTCGCCTATCATAGTATACCTGGCAGCCTTAGCCAGCCAAGTTTCGTCCGTATCTTGTGGGGGGTTACCAGTTTTTAGATATTGGATATAGGGGGTGGTCCAGTTGTGGCTTTGGGGAGGGGTAGTGTTGTCGACTGGGGAATGGGTTAGGTTTTGGCAGGTATTTGTGATGGAGGGTGTAGATAATGTTTGTTGTAATAGGGATCGGTGGTGGCTTTTTAATTTGGTGTTGGCTAATTTGGAGAGGATGTTGGCTCTGATGTTGTCGGTCCTGGGGATGTGTTCGATGCGGACTCGTTCAAAGGTGGACTGAATGACTGCATGGACCAGATGGTAATATTGTAGAAAGATGGGGTCTCTAATCTGGAATTCGTCATTTAGATGTCCTACAGTGAGCTTGGAGTCGGCTTTGCATGTTAACGTCTTGACACCAACTTCGCGGGCAAGGGAGAGGCCGGCAAGAATGGCTTCGTATTCGGCTTGGTTGTTTGATGTTTTGAAGGCAAAGTGGAGGGATTTTTCAATGAGGATGTCGTTAGGCCCTTCTAACACAATGACAGCACCGACACCTTTCGGATTCGAGGAACCATCTACATGAAGCGTCCACTGGTCCTCTGTGGGTATGTGTTGAAGGTCATTAACAAAATCTAGGAGGCATTGGGCTTTAATGGGGCCATCGGGTTCGTAGCGGATGTTAAATTCCGACAGCTCGACGGCCCAGGTTGACATCCGACCTGCTAGATCTGGTTTTTGCAATATTTTTGGGATTGGGTAGTCGGTTTTGACGGTGATGCTGTGGTTTTGGAAGTATGGGCGTAGGCGGCGAGCTGCGTGGACCAAGGATAGTGCCAACTTCTCCACCATTTGATATCTGGTTTCAGGATCTTGCAGCATTCTGCTAACGAAGTAGACAAGATGCTGCGTGCCCTCTATTTTTGGGACAAGCACGACGCTGACGATGTGGTCGGTGGCTGTGATGTACACTAGGAGGGGTTGGTGAGTGTCCGGCTTGTGGAGGATAGGTGGTGAGGTTAGGGTGGTTTTTAGTTTTTGAAAGATTTGTTCACAGTCGTCAATCCACGTGAACTGGGTGGATTTCTTGAGGAGTTGGACTGTGGGTTGGGTTTGTTCAGCCAATTTGGGCAGGAAGCGGGAGATTGCGGTAAGGCGGCCTATGAGGCGTTGGACCTACTTGATGGTAGTGGGACTGCGCATTTCTATAATTGCCTTGCACTTTTCGGGATTGGCCTCTATACCGCGCTGGGTTAACATGAATCCAAGAAATTTGCCGCGGTCGACGCCAAATAACATTTGTCAGGGTTGAGGCGAAGGTTGTATTGGTGTAACGCGGAGAAGACCGCCGAGAGGTCCTGGGCATCTTGGTGGTGGCTTGGAGACTTGACAACCATGTCGTCAACATATACTTCGACACATTGTCCCATTAGATGGCTAAAAACCTTGTCCATCAATCATTGGAAGGTCACTCCAGCGTTCTTAAGACCAAAGGGCATAACTCTGTAAATGTAGTTGGCGTCGTCCGTGATGAAAGCGGTCTTGTTCATGTCAGATGCGGCCATGGAGATTTTGTTGTATCCAGAATATGCATCCAAGAAACTAAGCACTTTATTCCCTGTCGCGCCGTCAACGAGTCGGTCGATATTGGGTAAGGGGTAGGCATCACGAGGACAGGCCTTGTTTAGATCCGTGTAGTCTACGCACATCTGCCATTTGCCATTGGCCTTCTTCACCAAGACTACATTAGAAAGCTAAGTGGTGTATTGAGCTTTGTCGATGAATCCTGCGCTCAGTAATTGTCGGCCTCAACCTTGGCGATGTTCTTCGCCAAGTTTGCGTTTTTTCTGGGAGATGCAGCGGGCTTATTTGTAGATGGATAGCTTGTGGGATGCTACTAAGGGGTCTACCCCAGGTAAGTCAGCGGCTGACCAGGCGAAAAGGTCTGTGTTGCTGACAAGGATAGGTGTGATGATGGCATGCTCGTTAGAATTCAAACTGGTGCCTAAGTTGATGGAGTGGCCATTGGGAAGCTCTAGAGGGGAGGTTTCCTCAACAGGTTCAAGACAAACATCCCGGCCCATTCTGGGGTCTAGATCCTCGCTTGATAGGGCGATGCCAGAGCCAGATGATCATTCAATGTGGTTGGTTTACTGGATGGGGAGTTGTGGGCGCAGGTTGGCCATGTAGCATTTGCGTGCCAGGCGTTGGTCGTAGTGGACGGTGAGGATGTCACCAGAAGGGGATGGGAATTTCATGGCTAAATGGGGGGTGGAGACGACAGCGCCGAGGGTATTGAGCGAAGGGCGGCCCAGGAGGACATTATAGGATGTCGGTGCGTCGACGATAAAGAAGCGGATGGGGATGGTTTTGGTTTGGGTTCCATCACGAAACACGATGTGAAGGTCAATGTAGCCGCGGGTGGAAACTTGTTCGCCAGAGAAGCCATAGATTGGTTCGTCATATGGAACCATGGCTGTATCCGGGAGCTCGAGTTTTTGATAGGTGGCCCAGTAGAGAATGTCAACAGAGCTACCTTGGTCGACGAGGACCTTCTTAACGGCGTAGTTCTCGATTTCAACAGTGATGACCATGGGGTCGTCTTGTTGATGGTCGAGGCCATGAAAGTCGTCATCTGTGAAGATGATGGGAGGCATGCGGCGTCTGTGATGGGAATGGGTAATATGGTTGATGGATTGAATATGACGGAGGTGTTTCTTTCTGGCAGAAGAGGTGGATCCTCCCCTAGCGAAGCCACCAGAGATGGTGTTGATAGTGCCACGTAGGGGAGGGTCGACGGGGGTGATGTCGGTGCGGGCCGGTTTGGGTTCCTCGTTAGCGGGTTGGGCTGGGCGTCTGTTGTGGCGGGAGTCGTGTGTAGGGTGTCTGTGGTCGGATCGAGGGGGTGGCGGGGTTGAGAGGAATGATCATCTCTATGGATGAAGCGGCGAAAGTGACCAGCACGGACCAATTCTTCTATCTTATCCTGGAGAGCTTTGCAATCTTCTATAGTGTGGCCATAATTACGGTGGTAGCGGCAATACTTGGTCATATCTGCATTAGGAGGAGTGGTTGTCTTGCGTGGTGGAGGAATGAGGTCAGCTTGTAGGGCCTCATCAAGGATGCGGGATCGGGCTACAGTAAGAGGGGCATATCTGGTGAAGCGGGGTTGGCGGAGCTCGCGTGGGCGGGTATCGGGGCGGGGAGGTTATGGCGTAGGGTTGGCGGTGGTGGCTGCATAGTCATTACAGAATTTGGTATGGAAGGTCTGCATTTCCTCCATGCGGACGTAGTCGGTTGCAAGCAATTTGAGTTCGTGCATGGAAGCAGTGGGTGGAGGTAGATGTTGTTAGCGAAGGGGCCGGGTTGTAGGGTGAGTGCCATGCATTGGAGGATCATTTCTTGGTTGAGGTGTGGGGTGCGAAGAGCTGCCTTACTGAAACGATCTATGAACGCTCTAAGTGCTTCGCTTTGTTCTTGTCTAATGCCCAGGAGGGAGATTGTGGTAGTTTGATGTGGGCGGCTGCCAGCGAAATAAGTGGAGAACATATGGGAGAGAGCGTTGAAGTTGTCGATGGAGTAGGGTGGGAGGGTTGTGAACCATTCTAGAGTAGGGCCCTTGAGGGTGGTGGGGAAAGCTTTGCAGAAGACCACGTCTTGGGACGTTGAGGTGATGTAGACTTTGAGGTGTTCACCAGGGTCCGTTTCACTGGTATAGCGGTCCAGTATGAAGGGTTCCCACTGGGTAGGAAGGGGGTGTTGGCAATAAAATCGGTGAAGGGATGACGACGTCTGGGCTGGTGGGGTGGGAGCGGATGGGGAGGGATGGGATGGTTGATCATAGTGGGGAAGGTGGAGGTAAAGTTGTGAGGGGGGATGTGGGTTGTTGGGAGGTATTATGGGTTGTAGGGTGGAACATGTGTAGTCTGCAGGGTGCTGGGTATGTTGTAGGGGATCTGGGTGGTTGGGAGGGTAGCAGCAGGGGTAGGGGCTGCAGTATGTCCTGGTTGAGTGGATAGGAAGTGAGTGGGATGGGTGGAGGGAATGGGTGTTTGTTGGGTGGTGGTGAAGGTGTGGGGGGTGGGGTTGTATTCGTTTTCCTCTTCTATGGGCTGGAAGGTCGGGGACCTTGCAGCCTCAGACGCCTCCTTGGCCTTTCCCTTTAGGGTGGAATCAGCTTCGATCTTTCTCCTAAGGCGAGAGTTCTCTTGCCGCAGCGCCTCCATCTCATCAACGTTGCGTTGATTCAGATTTGCCAGTTCTTGTTGCATCTTCGCCTGGCCTTCCAAGATGGCGGCTAGGTCAGGGGTGATGCTAGCAGGTCCTGAGGGACTAGCATCCGCCTGCTTGTTCACTCCAGCTCTTTTGCGGGTTGAAACCATCTTCAGAGAAAAATGGGTACTAAGGTGTTGTCTCGTGCCCCACGGCGGGCGCCAATTGTTCCTGCAGAAGGACAAACAAGATAAGTTAGGCACGAGCGTCACCTTACCCATGTAGTCCACTATCTCCTTAGTTGGCCTCTTCCCGGTTGATACATGTCGGCTTGGACCCAGGAGGGGTTACCTGCAGAAGGGACTCCAAAGCTTAAGTGAGTCAAAGCTCTTCAAAGGTCAAATCAGGTGATTAATGGAGTGATGAATGTGTAACATCCCGCCAGGATATTACTAATTTATAAATAACTAAATAGAATAATTAAAACAACGCATTTAATAATACCTCATTTTCCCAAAACGCGGGAAAATTTAAAGCTTTATTATTTGTGCAGATAATTTAAAAGTGTTCATTACAAAACTAAAACCTCAATAACATCAAGTCACTCCTCAGGGTTTACAATTGTTTTCAAAAACAAGTAAATACATAAGAAAAGTTTCCCCAGATCAATCCCCTCTCCGCGCCTAAGCTGCACCTGAGCCACCTGCATCACCAGCATCTGCTCCCGTGTACCGCGTACACGATCATCGCCACACACACGCAGATAGGGTGAGCTTAACAGATAAAACACATAT
>Ga0209589_1013305_pt1 | contig 10781 bp, 8 predicted proteins | sample CowpeawhiteBW_FD_187525 | JGI IMG/M metagenome (GOLD analysis project Ga0209589, IMG submission 187525) | Root nodule microbial communities of legume samples collected from California USA - Cow pea white BW (SPAdes) (version 2) | ecosystem: Host-associated > Plants > Roots > Nodule | place: USA...
GTTTATCACGTATTTAAAATTTTGTAGACTTTTTAATATATATATATATATATATATATATATATATATATATATTAAATATATATTTTTTTCTATTTTTTTTAAAATATATATATATATATATATATATATATATATATATATATATAATCACTGCATCTTTCATTTTAGAATATCAGTATTTTAAAGGTCTAACCAATTAAGAAGTGTTTTAATCATTTTGTGGGTTTTTTTTTTTAATTATAACTGGTACTGTGTTAATCACTCTCAATTATAGTGGCATGATTAAAAAAATCATAAAAAATGGAAAACAGATTATTGGTTTTAAAAATTGAAAAGACTCAACTTTTGGAATGAATGAGGTATATGTGACGTAGTAAAACTTTAATAAAGCTCAACTGTATGTGGTACGGAAATTAGTCAAGACCATAATAATTTTGGATTATTCAGTAACTTCTCACGTTTATTTAATGTGATACTTAAGCTAAATTAACAAGTAAAAACAAGATGCACAATTAGTGGAGGGTTTTGAAGATACTCGATTGTTTACATACTTTTCTCACTGAACCCTCAACCAACTCTCCCACACCAAAGTTCATCAAACCCATCAAGTGACGAAATCACCAAGCTATAGGATCAAAACCTGACATAATCATTACTTTTTTTCACAAATAATACTTTACCATAACCTATTGTCAATTACATAATGCCACGTCTTTGATTAATTTTTTATTAATAAAAAATATTATATAATTATAACGAAACATCTATGTACAATAATAGAACCAAATTTAGTTCAAAGTGTACATTGGAATTCAACCCTATATTAACAAAATCGGTCGTCCAGAAAGTTTTATCTAACTAGTAATACATGGGAACACAGGCTGCAAGTGTCCCCCAAAAACATTTAACATATACAATCCCCTGCACTAGGCCATCAACATTTGTTCTTTTAGTTTGTAGTTCTACACTCTTTTTTCCAGGTTACTTTGCTGTGAGTGTGTGTCACATTATAGCATGCTACTCTTCCAGTTAGATACTTGATTAGCTTTGTAAGACGTGTAAGTTGAATGTTTGTTTTCTTATTCATAGAGATATCTGTATAAATACACAGACCGTATGACTTAAAATAGGTATCTAATTATATATAATATAATTATAGAAAACTACGGATAAGTGTGATAAATACTTATTTTTCATGCTTATTTTACTCTATATTTGTATTCATTCATTGTTATATGGTTTTTTCATGGAAAGATTTAAGATTTTTATGTTTTCTTTCAAATTATATATAATTTTTTTTCTTGAGGTTTTTGTGTAGGAGAATGAACATTTGAAGAAAATTTGAGAATTGTCTGTCAAAATCACTTTTCGCTCAACCACGAAAGTCTTCGCTCAATATTCAAGCTTGGTATTCTCTCAGCGAGCATGTTGTCTCGCTAAGCGAGCAGGACAGTTGAAAGTGAAACAGAAGTCACTTCTCACTTAGCTCTCGCTTAGCTAGAGTGTGTGCTCGCCAAGCGAGAAGACAATTTCTGAAAGTAGTTAATATTTTGTGAATGGTCAAAGGAAACTCTAAGGCATTCTGACTTCAAATTTCACCACAATTTCATCAACTTGTGTATTCTCGATGCATAGGAGAAGTTAAACTCCCATTTCATTGAGATTGGATGTAATGAAATCATATTCTGTGTAACTCTCCCAATGGAATATATTCTCTTTTGTTATTCAAATGTTCTATCTAGATTGTTAATGTTTATGATTGAATATCATGCTATTTGTGAGTATAAAATCATTGGAAGATAAATTGGAACTTAGACATGGATAGAACACCTAAGAGTTTTAGTTCTAGGAATACACTTAATCTCTTGGTCATTCTAGACATTTGATTTTAATGCAAATTGTATGTTAACATACTAAGGGATTGGTGCTTTAACACATAGATTTAGAACTTGTTTCTAAGGAATTAGGGCAAGTATGCTTATCATGTGAATGTTGAGTAGAATTTAGATATATTACATTCCTGTTGCATTTAATTGGTTCATAAAATCCAATCCTAATGAAGCATTTTACTAAACCTCATTATAACTTTTGTAATTGTGTGATTTCGTGTGGTGTTTGTTTTAAATTGAATCAAACCATGATCTTTATTATCGCTAAAACCAATAAGTAATAATAATTAGTCAAACAAACAAAAATTCCTTGGGAAAATGATACTTGGACTTTAATTTTACTACTTGCAACGATTTGGTACTCTTGCCAAATAGTTAACAACTAGTACCTTAATTACAGGAAAATAATTAGCTTAATCATAGGATAATAATTTCAAATTGCCTTAATGAGAGGACAATAATATCTCTTCTATCATACCCACTTACTCAAAGTGGGAGGTTCACAGACACTTAGACTGGTTCAAAAATAATAAAAGGAACCTGAGGTAGGTCTTTGGTGAAAATGATAGCAATCTGGTGGTGGGAAGGTACATGAAAAACTCATGACTGACTGCGTGCTACCTTTTCCTGAACGAAGTGAATATCCATCTTAATATGTTTTGTATGTTGATGTTGCATAAGATTACTAGATAGATGAATGACACCAACATTATTGCAATATACCAAAGTATCTTGAGGTAGAGGAAAATGAAGCTCTAATAGGAGATTGCGAAGCCAACAAGATTTAGGAACAACATTGGAAACACCTATGAATTCAACCTTTGCATTGGAATGAGAAAGACTGTGTTGACACTCCAAAGACCAGGAGATGAGATTGTCACAAAGAAACACATAGTAACCAGATGTGGAATGTCTAATTTCAAGACAAACACCACAATTAACATTAATATAAGCAATAAGTTTTTCAATAGTGGTGGCATATAAATGTAAGCCATACTATAAGGTACCCTGAACATAACGCATAATGCATTTCAATGCTAGCATGTGTTCAATGCAATGGCCATGCATGTGAAGACAAATGTGCTGAACAACATATGAAATGCTAGACCAGTGAAGATGATATACTATAAGGCGTCGATAGGAGTTCAATACATAATGGGATCCTCAAATGGTGTGCCTAATGATGTACCTTCTTCTTGGTATCAACTAGACTAGCAGAAGGATTGCATGAGGCCATGCTGACGCATGCAATGATGTCGCGAGCGTAATTGAGAAATAATGATACCTGTATATTTGGTCCTTGCAATCTTGAGAAAAGAATTTAAAGAACCAAAATCCTTCATAGCAAATTTAGAGGCAAGGAATGCCATTATAGATTTGTGAAGGTCATGGGATGCCATGATAGATTTGCGAAGGTCATGCAATAAGGTGATGAGAATGATGTCATCAACGTATAGGAGAATGTATGCAAAGTTAGAACCACATTGATAGATGAAGAGAGAGTAATCAGAAGCACTATGATGGAACCTAATGGTAGAAACATAGTCAGTAAAGTGTTGTTACTACGCACGAAGTGCTTGTTTCATACCATGAAGAACTTCCTCGGTTAACAAATATGATAAGGGTGAAGGGGATCACGAAAACTTAATGGATGGTGCATGTATGTAATCTCATGTAGATCACCATGTAGAAATGCATTTTGAACACCAAACTAACAAATGAGCATAGATTTGAAGAAAGCAATGGTGAGAACTATGCGAATGGTGACGAGTTTAACCATGGAGCTAAATGTCTCATCACAATCCTCACCTACAATTTAAGACCTACAATCACTTACAAGACGAGTGTAAGACCCGAAGAAATTAAATAATTATTTAATAAATGCGGGTAATGGAAATCTTTATAACATTAATTATTAGTCTTTATGACGTGGAAAAGACTAGCTTAAGTAGTTAAGAGTACTTAGTTATGATGAAAAGACTTGGGTTCAAGTCCTGTGTATGCCAATTATGTGTTAATTTAATTGCTTGTTATTTTAGTAATATATTTTATCTTTGTGCATGATATTAAATTCCTAAAAGTGTTGGAATTATCACGAAACATGAATTGGTTGAATGGTTATGCATTGGCTTGACAATTGTGTGGTGATGTGTTCAAACCTTGCTAAGAACGAATTAAACTTTCTTTTTAAGGGTGAGTCCGCCAGGCGACGCAAGCTAGGGATATTTTCTGCATTTCTTTTGATTCTGTAATTGGTTGGTTTCTCTAGAATCATTTATGTGCTCGATGTGAATTCATGAAAAGTGTGAAATTATGAATGTTTATGTTTACGTATGAATCTTGGGGATTGAATGGGAAGACTCATTTGCGGTAATCTTGTTAGGGTTTGGAAGATGGTTCATTAATTCGATCTCTTGAGTCTAATTAGGATGAAATTACAATTGTATAATTTAGTGGAAGTGAATGTAAAAGGAGAGATAAAAATTGGTTTGAGTTCATGTAAGAAATTGATTGAAATGCGAATTGGGGATTTTGGTTGTTTTGTTGATATGAAAGAAATCTAGGCTTTCCCAGAATACTATGTGCCGCCAGGCGATAGGTGGGACAGTAGTGCCAATTGTTGTTTTAATTGGCTATGCATGTTTTGGGTTTTGTGAGGATAATTGAAAATACTACAAATGATCATAATGCTAAGATGGATCAGCGAGTATGAGAGGAGGGTGAAAATAGGCTTGAAAGATGAAACCATGGGTTGGATGTAATACATGGCAATTGGGTGTTGGGAACTATTGTTTTGATAAATGAATCTGTTTTCTTATGGATGAGGTAATTATAATGTTACCACATAAGGATTATGATTGGAATTGATTACTGGAATTGGATTCGTATAGGAGGTGGTTTTTGGAAAATGTTAAAGTGTTGGCATGAGTATAAATGGATATGCCATTGTGGTCTTATGTTATTAAATGGCATGATAATTTAGTTGGAACCTTGAATTAGGATGCAAAATAAAGACTCGTACATAGTTAGTGTGATACATATCGCTAAGTTGTTAAGTACATCAACCGGGATGAGATGCTAAACTAGTGACTAACACGCTACTGGTATAGCGCCTAGAGGCACAGGGAAGGCCATCAGGCGACAGGAGGGTCAGAGGGGTCCCTAGACTGAGGGGCGCCTAGCGGTGAGTGGTGACTCACTAGGCGATAGCCGGGAAACAGGGGCTCTGGAGTGGGTCTGGCACGTGGCGACGAAGATGTCCCACTAGGCGGGTAAGCGCAGTATTTTCGCCTGGCGGCGATTAGGCCACGCTAGGCGATAGCGGTGCAAGCAATGGATTTTTCTTATATGTGTTCAGGTGTTGTGATGTGAGACTTGGATTAGGAGATGCTATGTCATGAACGAGTAAGTTCATGGATGGTGGTGAACACGTGATGATATGAGAAGGGAGAATCATATCCTGATACTCTTGTATGGGGATACGAGCGAGGAGGTTCGTATGTTTTGTGCTCACACTTGAGAGATGCTGCGAGCAAGGAGGTTCATAGTTGGTGGATCATGCGTGTTGGACTACGGGCGGGGAGGTCCATAGAGTTGGACTACAAGCGGGAAGGTTCGTAGAGGCAAGACTACGAGCAGGGAGGTTCGTAAAGGCAGAAACACAAACGGGCAGGTTTGTGAGAGCATCATATATCATGAGTCCATGGTCAAATTAATTGTGTGAATTAAAGGTTGAAAAACCTTAGGATATTAAGGTCTTGGTCAAGAACTAACTAGATTAAAATAGTTGGGTGTATTTTGATATTATTAACTTATGTATTAATTATTTATGAGCTCACCCTTTCTGTTTGTGTTTGGCGATGATCGTGTGACTTATCACACGGGAGCAGATGATATTCCATGTGATGCTATTGATGCATAGCGATAGAGAAGGGGCTAGCTGGGGACTCTTGAGCTAGGGATTTTATTGTGTTTTTACTATTTTGTCGGATTTTGGAACTTGTAACAACATTATTACTCTAGTTTTATTAAATAATACTAATACAATTTATTATAATGAATTATAAATTGTTTAAAGTGCTAGAAATACTAAGCATTTTTTAAATATGATCAAATATAACACTCTATGAATGTCTCACTACAACATGGTGTACTTTAGGTCACACTAAACTAGATAATGGATAAATAAGTATGACCTAAACATAGTATATATAACACTTTTATAAATATGACATAAATATCATCAAAACCTATGATTAATAAGTTGTAGATACTTTATTTTGCGATCAGAAAAGTGTTGCTCTAAAATGGGAGGGCAATATAAATAAAAAATGTGGCTTTAGCCTAATGAAAAATATAATCCGAAATGAAAATTACGGGAAATAAAATTTTCCATTCCTTCCCTTATTTTCACTAAAGAAGAACATTGTCTCCCTCCCTCACTTGTGTTCTATCTCCTTTTTCACGCATTCACTCAATCTCTAGCACAACATTTTGTTTCATCACCTCTCTCACTCGCGTGACTCGTTGTTCCTTCACCAATGATTGTTGTGTCTCCCTCACCGTTTACCATCATGTCTCCCTCATCAGTCACCGCTCCTCACTCAATGCTCATCATTCACCGCTCCCTCATCTTTCTTTCCAAAATTCTCAAATTCAAATATGCAAATAGAATTTTCAATTTGTCCCAGTCACAAGGCATGGACCTGCCCTCGTGGGCAAGAGTCAAAAAAGTCCATAAGGAAAAAAGCTTCCAATTAAAAAAGCCCATAGGGCCAAAAGCCCCACAAAAGCTCTGTGGGCCAAGGCCAACCCATAGGCCGTCTTAGATGTGGGGTTGACCTATGTCGGTTGTCAACCTAGCCAAGCTCGTGTCGTCCGTCGGTCAGGGACGACCCGTATTAGCCATCAAGTTAGGACCATTGGGTCTCAAACGTTGGCCCTAGCTTGCCCATCAGGTCTTAAACATTGGCCCTGGCTCGCCCATCTTGCCCGTCGGTCAGGCCTGTCCCATATCTATCATCAGGCTTGGGTTGGCGCCTCTAGGTGTGAGTCGTGGGCCCAATATATGTTGGTGATTGGCGTGTGTCGTGGGCTCGTGCCGCTATCAGACTGTGTCAGTTGTCAGCTCGAGCTAGTTTATGTCGACCATTGGCCTTGGCTTGTGTTAGTCATTGGCCTAGACTAGCTCGTGTTGGCCATTGGTTCGGGCATGCCTGTGTCGGCCGTTTGCCCGGGTGGGCCTGTGTCGGCTGTCGGCCCAAGTCAGTTTGTGTTGGCGGTCGGTTTGAGTTGTCTTGTATCTAGTGTCGTTCGTCATCCTGGCCCAGCCCATGTCGATCGTCAGTCAGGATCGCTCATGTCGTTCGTCAACAAGCCTTGGCTCGTGTCGATAATTCACAAGGGTCAATTCGTGTCAATTGTTGGGATGAGTTTGCTCGTGTTTGTCCCTTGCTCAACCCGACTAATCACTCTCGACCTTCAGTCTAGACCAGTTGATACAACCGGACTTGATCTATGACTTAGACTCAAAGTATTTTTTTAGGGTGACCAAGCTCACCTTAACCTTGACCTTAACTCCCTTGAGAGGGAGCTTTAGGGATTAAGGTTTATTTTTGGCTCCCTCGTTCAGGACTCCCCTAAAAAAGGGCTTAATGAAAGGTGGGTCAGAATTGGGCCATGAGCCATTGAGGAGATTGACACCTCTATATGCAAACAACACCAAATATGTTACGTGTGTATTTTTTGTGAATTTCTTCATTCAATGTAATATGTTATTAGGTTTGAACTTAAATGTGAACGTATAATGAGAAATCACATTTAAAGTTGCATGTCCTCCTAAGAAGACATTTCTTAGGAAACAATACCTAGCTAGATTTAAGTTACTCTTCCTTAATTCTTCCCATATAGAAAATTTGTTACAATATGTGACATTCCACTTCTCATCCCATGCACCAAACAAAAACTTTAAACTTCCCACCTTAACCATTATATATTGACAATGATTATGATCAAGAGCACATCTTTTATGGGGTAGAGGAGCCATGGTCCCCTCAATTTTTTTTTTGAAGTTTTTAAAGGTTTTTGAAACTTTTAAATTATATGTAACACTGAAAATGGATGAAAATTAAATTATATATTTTTTATTATTTTATGAAGCACAACATTTAATGTTAATAAATAATAAAATATAAAATCAAATATAATAGAATAAAAATATTTACTAAGTTTTTTTTTTCTTTGACCTTGTCTCTTGAGTTTTCAAACATTATACATATCTTGCACTCTCACCTTTTTATTTTCTATTTTTTCTTGAAGGAAAAAGAAAGTTAAACACAAACTCACTATTTTACTCTCATTTCTTATGTTCTTTTCTATTCTTGAAGATTTTCTTTTGTCTCACCTGATTGTGAAATATTAGTGTAATAATTAACATAATTTTTTTTTTATTTCATGAGCTTTGAAAGTTCATTTTTTATGAATATAGAAAAAAAGTAATGTACTATTTTATAATAGACTTTTCTTTTAGTAATTATGTTTTTGAATTTTTAATTAGATTATGATAAATTACTTTTGAATTTAAAGCTGTTTTTGTAAAAAAGTAGATTGATGTGAAAAATAAAAGAATAGATTTATTTTGCAAAAGTAATAAAATTTTCGTAAAGATGAAAACAAAACAAATTCAAATTTTTTACACAATCTGAAACATTATACTAATAATCTAATTGTTCAATTAGATGAGTCATTTCTTGAAGTTCAAAGAATTATAGGTGACAAGTTTGATATTAATTCTTTGAAACGTGATACAAGGAAACATTTTCAAATATAAAAATATTCAATGAGTAAAATGATGAAATTAGAAGAACTTATTTAGAATGATGTTTTATAAATTTTAAACATATTATTTTATTTTTCCAAAATTATTAGTCTTCACTAATTATGATCCGGTGAAAATGAAGAGGTTAATTTTGGGATATGTTGAATGGATGCGACCACATTCACCCAAGACAGTTAAAGTAGTTTTTGGTAGAGAATAGAGGTGGAGGGCCATTATTTGGAGGCATAATTTGGCTAAAAGGTAGACCGACAAGATACACGTTGGGTGTCATAAATCTTTGAGCAAACCATTATTGTAAGCAAAGTTGAAGAAGAGCACGAGTGGTAAGTGCATGCATGTAGAAGAAGATCAATGATTATCTCACAACCCTAAGTAAACAAAAACGACTCATCATCAATTCAACTTTGGCATCACTTAGCCCACACTTGTTCCAATATACATAATTAAGAAACCAAACAACCACCTAAAAAGAAAATCACTTTATTATATTTCAATATTCACATATTCTCTAAATCTGTTCTCTATATATAAATTTGAAATCTTTAATTACTGTAATTTAAAAAATAATTTTAGTCTCTACCTCAAATACCATATAATTAATTTTTAATTAAAAAGACTTAATAATAATAAATTTATCCTAAATTTAAAGGTTTTTTTTTATTAAATTCTTTAATGTTTAACACACGAATAATCTTAGTAGTGTTATCTAACTATTTCTTAAGAGCTAATACAAAAATATGATACAATGAATTCCTAAATACTTTAGAAATTAAGATAAACATAACTGGGCATTTATGAACATTTTTAGAAAAGTATAATAATGTTGTCATAAGTCAATATAGTAAAGCAAATTTAAATATCTTATCAACTTAAGTCATGCGTGAAAGAGATCTTGATCGACCTCTGAATCCAAGTGACATGACACATTAATAGTAAAATAATAGAGTAGATCAGAAAATGCGTTCGGTTTACTTAAGAAATCTAACCCCGGGACAAATTATAGGTTAATTTTTTTTTTCAAAACTAATCAATTCTATTGAAATATAGTTTTATTTTAAATATTATTTCCTATATTTCATTTATATTTTTAAATTAAAATAATATATATTAGCTAAGCATCCAACACCTTTTTAGACTTCTATACCATAAACCATATTTTATATATATATTTTTATTGTACCGTATCTAGCCAAACTCAACCAAGTAAAAAGTGTGCATATCAAGACAGCCAAGTATCCAGCCTAGGTCGGCTTAGCCTAACCTACATCAACGTAAGCTATCAAGACAAATAGTCGGCCTAGACCGACTACTCCAGCATATCCGCTAAGTTTAGAACCTAGGCCGACCACTCTAATGAACTCAACATAATGGAGACATCCACGTCCAATAAACCTTAAGGGCCTGGGTTTGGGCCCTGGCCCACTCACAAGCCCTACCTAGAGCCCAAGTCAAGGCCCAGCCCATGAAATGGTCAAACGTCATTAATGCTCTATAAATACACGTGGACCCCATCATTTAAAGGTACGCATTCATTAATCATTGATTTGACTCTCTGAGAGCTTTGACTTACTTGAGCTTCAGAGATTCTTCTGCAGGTAACCCCCGGGTCCAAGCTGACATGTATCGACCGGGAAGAGGCCAACTGAGGAGATAGCGGACTACATGGTAAGGTGACGCTTGTGTCTAACCTCTTATTTGTTCTCTGCAGGAACAATTGGCGCCCACCGTGGGGCACGAGACGACCACCTTCAGTATCCGTTTTTCTCCGAAGATGGTTTCTACCCGTAGCAAAGCTAGAGCTAACAAGCAAGTGGACGCTGGTCCCTCTGGACCTTCCGGCATCGCCCCTGACTTGGCCGCCATCTTAGACGGCCAGGTAAAGATGCAACAAGAGCTCGCAGACCTGAAGAAGCGCAACGCTGAGGAAATGGAAGCGCTAAAACAAGAGAACTCCCGCCTCAGGAGAAGGATCGAGGCAGACGCCAACCTGAAGGGAAAAGCCAAAGAAACCTCTGAAGCTGTGAAGTCTCCGGCCTTCCAGCCTACAGAGG
>Ga0209589_1013307_pt1 | contig 10779 bp, 6 predicted proteins | sample CowpeawhiteBW_FD_187525 | JGI IMG/M metagenome (GOLD analysis project Ga0209589, IMG submission 187525) | Root nodule microbial communities of legume samples collected from California USA - Cow pea white BW (SPAdes) (version 2) | ecosystem: Host-associated > Plants > Roots > Nodule | place: USA...
GGGGGGGAATGAAAATGAAGGAACCTTGTTGAATATTTGCTTGAGGTGTAATTGGGGTTGGAATTTGTACTTGGTAGACAGCTTTTGTCGCCTAAACTGTCCCAAACAAACTAAATTAATCACCCTTTACTAATGCAGTATAAGGATCACCTCAGGTCAGTCCAAGGATGGAGTCAATGCAATGAGTGGATTGAATGCTAAATACATGTTTTTGGGAGATTTTTAAAAGCATAAAAGATAGACAAAGAAATTAAAACGAAGGCATTTGTAAAGTGATGAATTAATGAAACTAACTCATAAGAAATATGCTAGACACTTAAAAGAAGAATAAATGAGAATGTATGTAGCCATGAAACTAATGCAAGGATAACAAGGAGAAGAAATGACAACATTTGAAACAGATAACAAAAATTGGCCTAGCTAGTGTCTAAAACTCAATAACAAAGTGATCACTAAGAAAGAAGGGAAACAAAACTAAAAATGATGTCTACGTACTCCACTAGCTAGTGCCCTATTTTAATTTAGAACTTGATTTGGCATAACACAAGAGCATGAAACCAATAAAACAGTGACTGACCCAAGCCATATGGAGCCAAAAACAGAACTGCAATGTATATCATGGAAAGCTTAAACAATAACTGTAAATTAAACATAATAAAAATGCAAAGTAACTTTAAACTAGGATATATTCAACCAAGATGGATGCTCTCTGGACAGCAGCAAATGAAGTGCAGGACAAAATAAAAATATAAAATCAGAAGCTAAGTGTAAAATGCAAGCTGAAAATATTCATTGAAGACATAAAACTCCCACAACAGATTGAATTGGCAAGAACATTCATCATGGATTTCAACTTACATAGTCTTAGAATCAAAATAACAACTGAATAGCAAACTAAAATAAAACTCACAATCCATATCACAATGCAAAGTGCTCAACAATTCATCTTCGAGGAACTTGAAAAGAAATTTTTTTTCAGAGAATAGAGAATTATGGTGTTGTCTAAGAGCTAACAAAAGAAACTGCACTACAGAAAAAAAACACTCCCTCGTTCTCTCTATCCCCTTTTCCAAATTCCAGCCCCCTACCCTCTGCACCAAATTGCCTCTCCAAATTCCCAACAACATCCTGCCAAAAGCTGCCAAAAGCTGATTATCCTTTTTTGAGTGTGTGTGCTGCCAGTGCTCACAGAATTTTCTTCTATTTTGTCTGCTGATGTGGCAATGACAACCAACCCTAGATCAGCTCCCTTTTTTGGGCCATTCCATGTGCAGAGAAGAAGCCCATTAGGTGAAGAAAGGGTCTGCTTCAAGGCTTTGCTAAATGCACCAAATTTTCAACGAAAACATGAGGTGGTTTTTGCCTTTGTAACTGCTGCCATCTTCCAGAGTAAACTGCATCTCGCAAAAAATTCCAAAAATTGCGTTCTACCACTTCAATTAAAGCTCTTTGAGTGTAGAATCCAACGCAACAAGAACCAACTCATTTGAACACCTATATAGAAAGTTATGATCAAAACAAGCAGCAAAGGTCAGTGCTGAAAAATCGGCGTTTTTCCGCCAGTGGCGGCAACAGGGTAGCGCCAGGCGGGAACGTGATAGTGGAAAATGATCCTTTAAGATGCGCCGGGCGGTAATAAATACCGCCAGGCGATACTGCAACTTTTGAAAATAACTTTAAAATATCACATTTTGAAGCTAAGATTGAAAGATAAAGGAAACTAAAATGGCAAGTGAGTGCAATAAGCTTCAATATGAAGGTATAGAAATTGAGTTATCAGTACTTTAATTCATGGAGGTTGAGTACTAGGTAGTGAAGAATGAGTACTCACTTTAGTTTTTGACTTAGACTTACTTGAGGTTGAAAAGTTCATCTTCAAGACTCCTAACAACAGATAAATATTGATAAAGTTAGAAAAATCACAAAGCCATGCAGAAAAGAAAAGAATTAACAAATATGCTTATAGGATTGAAAACATTTCAAAGTAGCTAATTAGATTTTCAATATTCAAGCCTGTCTTAATACAACAACTCCAATAGCTAAAAAATGTTAGGACTACCTAAAGACTTTCAAAGCACTTTTCTACAAGTCAAAGCAGCTAAGGAAACATGTAAGAAAGCTCAAAACAATAAAAAAATCAAAACAGAGTAAACAATCAAATTTAGACATGGTTCCTTTGATTTCAATAACGCACACATGCTAGACTAGACAGTAGAGTTTATGAAGAATAACAAAAACTATGAAAGCTTTTTGAGGCATAAATAGTTAGGATTCGTTTAAGAAATAGTGAACATCATAATGCAAATTTAGAGGTCAAAGAATAAAGGAGATGCATAAATGAGGCTTGGAAAATTGTGAAGATGGATGTCAAAATAAAGTTTTGTTTATCCTTGTTATGTAATAATATTGGTACAAAATTACCTGGATGAGATTGATAATGAGATGTAGGTGTAACTACATGTCCCCATGTAGAAGATTTATTGGTTGATATTTTCTTCTTGATTGATATTTTCTTCATCTTCAGGTGGTCTACCAAATAATATAAACACATCAAATTCAACAATGAAGGATATTAATTTAAGATGAATTAGTAAAATGACTCAACAATTGAAAAAAGAAAAAAAAAACTTGCTAGTTGTATATTTCCATCCTTGTTAGAAAATAATATTTCTAGGTTTTGTTGTTCAAATGGCTCACATTCATGAAATTGTCAACATCATCTCCATCCATGTTGTATAAGTCTCTAGGCTTTACATGTACAAGTATGCACCAATTTTTATCCAACTCATCGTCTACATAATACACCATTTGAGCTTTTGATGCCTTAATGTATGGCTCGTCATTATCATTATCATCGGTGTGGATTAAGTGTGCAAACCTTACTAATGTAAATCCATACTCATGACTTATAATCCCTCTAGATTTAGTTGTATTAGCCTAGTGAATTAAACAATTGAGAATCAACCATGGTAGTTTATCTCAATTATGTCTACCAATCGACCATAGCCCTCTGACCGTAATAAGAAAGAGTATAGGTATAGGTAAAAGCCTCCTTCTCATGTCTAAAGGAGGAGATCCAATATTTCTTTTATCTAAATCTATCCGTTGGAGCAGAGCCAAAGCCCTTGAAAGGAGGACCTGAGGATAGAGACCTCTACCCTCACTCGATAGCAGAAGGACCCATAGCCTTCTCTTTTAGAGGGAAAACTAAGCACCAATGAATAACTTGCTCCCCCAACCCATCGATGAACACTTCAGCATCGTACTCGGGGTTTCTGCATCTTCAGCTACAGACTCTTATTCCTTCCATGTATATCTTCTGTCCGGGCAGTTGCCCTTTTTTCTTCTATAGTCAAGTCGGCCTTTTCCTCTGCTCTGAGGGTGCATCTACGCGAATGCATATCTGGACATGGTGTCTTTCCCCCGAAACCTACCTTTAAATAAAGGAATAGTTGGATTGCCCTTCCTTTTTTGAAGGGAGTGGATCCTTTCCACAAATATAACTCTCGGTCTTCTTTTTGGTTCAGCTACTTAGCTTGAGTAAGACTGAATTTCTGGGTTAAGATTACATTCTCCTAGAGGGTCGTCCCTTCTTCCCTGATAGATAGCGCTAGTATAGAGATTAGGCTCTCCTACCTACATAGAAAGCAACCTTCCCTTAGATTATATCCCAGCCCGGTCAGTAAGAAATGGATTACCATCCTACTAGAAGAAATAAAAAGAATAGACTGATTCCAGGATCTCTTCTTGGCGAATTTCTCCACTTAGGATTAGCGGGATCATAGACTACAGAAGTAGCGCTTTCTACGAGTAGATTAGCATACCCGATCAGGTCCGGGGTTGGGATACCTGGTTCTAGTGCTATGAACCAGAAGTTGCTCGATAGGAAGGGCTTCTTTATCAAAAAGAGAAATGATATTTCATAATAGAGGAAAGATGGTAGCCTAGTTTGGATTAAAGGTATGCCACAAGGCTATCCGAGTTCACAGATGTCCCTACTTACCTCCAAACTGCATTTGATTATCACTACTACTTGCATAACTCCTTGTCCCAAATATACCAAACACTCCATTGTTTTGTGTTTTAAGCCATAGATCACGCTCCAATATACAAAATTTGAACCCATTAACATTGTAGGCACTATATCGCTTTGCATAATCAATAGGACCCATGGGTAAGAACTTTAAATAATCTGAATGGATATCAAATGATTCATTTCTTGTCTAAAACACAAAAGATAAGAATCATACAAATTGTAATATACTCATAAATAAAAGATTTCTAGAAAAAAATATACATACACGACGTAAAAACCACTCAACAAATTCTTTATGAACCCTTTTGTCTAAGCCATCCATATATTGAGGTGTGTTTCTTGGCATGTTTATCTAAGATTTATCCATGGTCTGTTCAGGCCAAAATAATTCATACATTATTATAGTATAACAATAATAAACAAAACAAAGGAGAATAATGAATTCTCCTTTCCTATCTAAAGTAGAATTTGGTTGAACAAACCATATGTATATAAAAATTGGTTGAACAAGCGATATGTATATATATAACAAGAAATTGATAAATAAAGAACAAAGAAAAAAAAGTATTAAAATATAATGAATGTGCCATAAGAGATATTATGTCTTGTAAGATAAATTTGATTATTGAAAGAAGATAATGTATTTAATTTGGACTAGAAAGTGTTGATAATAGTTGAATAGCCAAAAAGTTTTAATCAAGAAGATATTATAAAGTTTGGCCCATTTATTATATTATAAAATTTTATTAATAAGAAAAATCAAATATGAATTCAAAAGTATTGGTTCAGAATACATAGTTTTTAAGTGTGAGTGGTTTTGTTGGAATAATTATGAGATTAAATAATGGTGTACTCCACCATGCAAAGTATCTTAGTTAGTGCACAATAACATCTTAGCTTTATATATATATATATATATATATATATATATATATATATATATATATATTTTTTTTTTTAATTCCCTTTTTATAATTCATAATTAAAAATGTTTCCTTCTCTGGATATTTAAGAAGCTTAATAATCATGTGAAGCGGTTTTATTAGTGGGTTATTTTTCTGTTTTTAATAAATGCGAGTCTATAGGATTCCTATTTTGTAGGCGTCAACTTAGTCATGTATGCTAGTCTGATGCTAGTCTGTTATCTTTTTATATTGGCTATAAAGTAGCCTATTTTTGAGGCAATAAACACACAATTCTTGCACCGATACTTTGATATACACTTTCAAACTGGCATCAAAGCTTTACGGGGCCTGATACAGAAGCTACAACTTACTTGTGAGAAGCAAAGTCTCAAAATGCAAAGCGGGAAGTTATCGACCAAAATACCTTACTTTGATGGTCAACATTATGACCATTGGAGTGAATTAATGGAGAATCTTCTTTGTGCCTAGGGTCTTTCGAATGTAGTCAAAACTGGTGTCGAGGAGCCACAAGAGGGCACGACTCTAACTACTGAGCAAACAACAAAGTTTGAGAAATCTAGACTCGAGGATCATAAGGTAAAGGATTACCTCTTCCAAGCCATTGATCGAATGGTCTTCGAGCAAATTCTTGATAGGAGTACATCCCAAATTGTGTGGGATTCACTGAAACGTAAATATGGAGGAAATGCACGTCTGAAGAAATCCATGCTCAATGCATTGTGACGAGAGTTTGAGGTGCTTGAGATGAGTGATACAGAGACCATCTCAGAATACTTTGCACGGGTTATGGCAATGGCGAATAGGATGCGAAGCAACGGAGAAATTATGCTGACTGCAAGGTGGTTGAAAAAAATTCTTCGCACACTAACAACACGGTTCACTTATGTGCTAGTCTCGATTGAGGAATCATAGGACACTGAGAACATGTCCATTGATGAGTTACAAAGCTTGTTAGTTGTCCTTGAGAAAAAATTCAAACGAATCAATTGAGATGATGAGAATGTATTGACATCTGAAAGCGATTACGGTAGAGGTCGAGAAGGAAGTAGAGGGCCCAACCGATGACATGGACGTGGTAGAGGAAGACAATCCTTCTCCAAGGCAACTGTGGAATGCTTCAAGTGCCACCAGTTGAGGCATTTTCAGTATGAATGCCTTAAATGGACCAAAGAGGAGGCAAACTATGCAGAACTTGATGACACTGAAGAGTTGCTCTTGATGGCCACGATCAACGAAGAAGCCAACAAGAAGATAACATGGTTTCTAGATTCTGGGTGCTCTAATCACATGTGTGGTGATAAAAAGGCTTTCGTTGACTTGACGTATGAGGCTAAGCATTTTGTGAAATGTGGAAATTATTCACGTATGGTTGTGGTTGGCATAGGAAGTATCAGATTAGTTTTCAATGGCACCACTTTTCTAATATGGGATGTATATTATGTACCAAAGCTTCAAAAAAACTTATTAAGCATTGGTCAACTTCAGGAAAGGGGTCTCTTCATCCTTATACAAAAGGGAAAGTGCAACATCTATCACCCATCCAAAGGTTGGATTGCCCACACAAATATGAACAAAAAATCGTATGTTCATTCTTCTTGATGAAGGCTGAGACACTTTTCCTCCCACTGACGAGTGTCTACATACTTCCTCCACTGACCTTACTTATCTCTGGCATAAAAGGCTCGGTTACCTACACTACAAAGGCCTAAAGACTCTACAAACCCTAAACATGGTACATGATCTTCCAACACTTGATTCCTCGGATGTTGTATGTCCTGATTGCTTCATTGGCAAACAACATCGCAATCCAACTCCTAAGACAAGCAAGTGACATGCAAACACTATCTTGGAGCTTATACATGTAGACATATGTGGACCTATATAACCTATTTCTCATAGTGGAAAATAGTATTTCTTAAGCCTCATTGATGATTATAGTCATAAAGGGTATGAGTATTTGCTTTCTAAAAATTTGAAGCTTTGGAGTGTTTCAAGTTATACAAAAGCATGGTGGAAAAGGAAGTTGGGGCGTCCATCAAATGTCTCCAAATCGATAGAAGAGGTGAGTTCAATTCTCTTGCATTCAAATCTTTTTGTGATGAAAATGGTATTAAGCGACAACTTACCACTACCTACACGCCACATTAAAACGGAGTCGCTGAACGTAAGAATAGGACTGTTATGAACATGGTGAGATGTATGCTCTCAACAAAAGGAATTCCAAAATTTTTTTGGCTAGAAGTAGTAAATTGGGCATTTTATCTTCTAAATCGTTGTCCCACACATGCCGTGAAAAATATCACACAACAAGAAGCTTGGAGTGGAATCAAACCTTTAATCAAACACCTTCGAGTTTGGTGATGCTTAGCTCATGTACATCACAAAGCAGCCCTGCTTTCGCTCCTCAATCTCATCACACATCAGCCTTCATATGATCATCACGACTTTGATCTTCTCCTTCCATCTTGCATCAACATCAACTTTCTCTCTTCGCACAAAATCTGCAGCACCCATTTCTCTCGAAGACAGATTCATGGGATTTCCAAATCAGGAGGTTTCCAATCGTGCATCTTAAGTGAAACTATGCATTTGGGTGAAGGGTTGATCTGCAAATAAGTAAGATTGGAGTTAAGGGGTCAAGAATGCAAATTAGCAAAAAGAGAAGGGTTTCCTAGCAAAGAGGATTTATTAAAAAAGGGAATTTTTAAAAAGGGAAACTAAATAAAACAAAATACTATTAAAGCTAACCTTTTAAACACATTTTTATGAAAAATCTATTTTTCTAAACTATCAACGAAAACTAATTAATTCAAACCAAACAAATATTTATTTAAACTAAAAAGAAAGTTTTAAAATGGAAAAACACTATAAAATGGAGTGCTAATATACATCTCTTTTAAGCATTGAACAATTTTAGAATGGGGTTGAAAAAGAGTAAACTTGAAATCCAATTAATAGTTCAACTAATAGTTTAACCATTGAAATGGAAAGAACGATGTTGAATTGAAAGTAGAGAACGATGACGAAATCGAAAGCATGTAGAATGATGACGAAATCGAAGAACGATGTTTATTACCTTATTTCAAGGAGAACAATTGATGAAATCGAAAGAATGAACATCTTCCTCCTAGGGCACGAGCTAGAACTGCTGCAGGGAGATAAAATTAGAGAGACCAAACCGAAATTGAAGGTTAGCGAGCATGAAATCACTAATGCGTTTACCACAAAGAGGCACGAGCCCTGATTTTAGGTAGAACGATGAAATCGAAAGCTTCCTTCTAGAGCATGAGCCACAACTACTTCAAGGAGATGAAATCAAATAAATGAAAATAAAAATGAAAGTAGTAATTATGAAATGAAGGAGACGAGGATACGCACAATCCTGCTTCTTCTTCTTCGAGAATATGTGCCTAACTACAGAGGTAACATGAGAAATGGAGAAAGAGAAAGAGACCAAGAGAAAAAGCCCTTAAAAAATTATGAAAAAAGAGAGAAAAATAAGAGGGTAATGATAATTTTACTAGGGTTTGTTAAAAAAACCCTGATACTTGTTGAAGGTTTTTAAAACCCCTACTATGTATATCTTTTCCTTGAGGTTATTATAACCCCTAGTAATAAATCCCCAATATAATTAAATATTTTTGTAGTGACCATTAAAGCTTTCAATATTGTGATTTGTCTTATAAGAGAGATACATCTTATAAGTGTATCAGAAAAAAATGTTGAGTTAGGGGGTTGAACTAAACTTTACAAAGAATTTAGAAATAGGAACTCAACGAAGGACTTACAATAAATACTTTAAAGAAAATTAATTACACTTATTTTTAATATTTTAAAATTTTCGACAATTATGTAATACAAATTTAATTTATATATGAATGGTAACAAATAAGAAAAAGATAACAACACCATGAATTATATTGGTTTAGTCTTATAAGAGAGATACATCTAGTTGTTTGACCATATCGATTAAGTCAATATACCAATTTTAAGTTTTTAATGGTATGCCGAAAGAACAACAAGAAATAAACATACCACAAGATCTTGAATCCTACAAAATCTCTTAAAACCTTTTATGAAACTCTATCCTAAGAAAGTCTCTTCATATTGTAGTTAAGAACAATACAACTCCAAAAAGAAAAGTTGAGGAAAGAATATGACATAAACAAATTTCAACTTAACCCAAGAAAATAAAGAAATGTGATCTTTAATGTTACTCTGTCAAACTATGATCTTGGTTGCACGATTCTTGTAGAAAACCTCAAAGGAAATGATTTAGAATGCAAATCTTGTTGACATTTAAGATTTAGAAAAGTTTGATTGAGTTGATTTAATCTTTCCAACCACTTGGATTTGTTGATAGATGTGTTCAAGAGTTGATATTGTAGTTAAGCTTGCATTGAGTTGTAATTCTTAGGATTAAGGTGTGATTGAGTGTGGGTGTGATGTTAGATCTCGTTATTTCATGTTCTAAAATTGTTTTAAAAATTCGTTACATGATTCCTTTTGGTTTAAATAAAAGGAAAAGAATTTCAATTAATGGAAAGTAGTTTTAACCTATTGAAATATTTATAGCCTCACTACGACAAAAACAATTTTTACTAGAGGTTATTTATGACATTTCAGGGGGTTTTAACCCCCGTTAAAGAGTTACCGGTGGTTTGTTTTTCCCCTAGAATAATTAGCGTCGTTAATAGATTACCGGCGGTTTTGACTAACCCTTGGTAACACAACACTTATTGGCGATTTTAAAACCCTTGATAATTACTGGCGGTTTCAAAATCCCTGGTAATTACCGACGGTTCCAAAATCCTGGTAATTATAGGCGATTTTAAACCGCTAGTAATTACTTGCGGTTTTAAAACCCCTAGTAATTACCAGCGGTTTTGGAACCCTTGGTATTTATTCCTTGTATGTAGTTTTAAATCTTTTATACTGTATAATAGTACCGAAAGTCCATTTTTTTACCCTTGCAATGCAATTCAATATTTATTGATGTTTTTACTTTTCAAATTCTCTTAATTTTATTTGTTATACTTTTTGAATGCATATAATTCATAAAGCATATGATAAGCAAAATTTTTTAACATTCAGATATTTATTTATAACTAGATATAACATTCATAAAAACAAGGAACGTAGTCTATAAGTTCAAAGTAAATAATAAAGTTTAAACGTTCAAACTAATGAAATATTCTAATATCTTTGTTCTAATTGTTATAAAGTTAAATAAAATGGAAGTCTAATAAGATTCTTCAACTATCAATCTTGATCTGAGTCATTTGTTTCTCCATTGGGAACACTCCTTTGATCAGATATCTAACATTAAAAATAAAAATAATTAGTAAAATTCTTCACAGTATAAAATATATATTGGACAGGTCCTCCAAGCTTGGCATCTTCTACCAAATGTACAATTAAATGAATCATGACTGTAAAGAAAGAAGGAGGAAATAACATCTCCATGTGGCACAATGTGAGGAGAACTCTACTTTGTAGTTGGTCAAGTTCATCCATTCTTAAAACTTTATTGCAAAATTGTCTAAAAAACATACACAAATCAATCAAGATAGAACATACTTCTTTAGGAAGTGTATTTCTCATTGCCAAAGGTAAAAGTTGCTCCATCAAAACATGTGAGTCATGACATTTTAATCCACCAAGCTTACGTTGTTTAACATCAATGCATCTACTAATGTTACTAGAGTAACCATCTGGAACAGTCATGTTCTTCAAAGTTTTGAGAAAGATATCTTTATTTGCATTTGTCAATGTATATATAGCAGGGAGATATCTACCATTCTCATCAGGCCAAAG
>Ga0209589_1013309_pt1 | contig 10778 bp, 10 predicted proteins | sample CowpeawhiteBW_FD_187525 | JGI IMG/M metagenome (GOLD analysis project Ga0209589, IMG submission 187525) | Root nodule microbial communities of legume samples collected from California USA - Cow pea white BW (SPAdes) (version 2) | ecosystem: Host-associated > Plants > Roots > Nodule | place: USA...
ATGATTTAAAGATAAAAGACATAGATGAATGAAAACCTCAACAATAATAAAAAGAACAAAGAAATTAATTGATCTAACCTCAGAATCCAATTAAGAAATTACAATGGAATCAACCCAAGAAGTTTAGCAATCCATGGAATACAAAATAAAAAGAAGAATAAAGAGAAGAAAAGAGAGAGAAAGGAAACGAAATTAGGCATCCCTAAGGGTTCCAAAACTCTGAAGTCCCGAACTTGTTCCTCTACTTCTCCCTTGGTCTCTTTATATAGGATTTGGACTGGGCTTTTCGGTTGCTAAAACCTCTCAAATATCTTTTAAAATAAAGATAAAGATAAATATTCAAAGATATTTGGAGAGATCTAAATTATTTGACAAATATAGTTTGGTTAATAATTTATGATATAATTAAATAAATTAATTATTTAAAGATATCTAATAAATTATTAACAAATAATATTTGCATTAATTTTCTCAATAAGCCATTTTTAATCCTATAGTCCAAATTTGCAGAGACATCCAAAAATATCAATATTTGCAGTTAAACCCCTCTTGTTTGACCAATCTTTGACCAGATTTGAATATTTGACCAGAATTGACTGTTTGACCAGCTTTGACCAGTTTGACTGTGTAATAGCAGACTGACACGTGGCAGCTTTCTCCTTCTCTCATATCAGAATTAGGGTTTCCTCTCACACTCTTCTCCCTCCCTTGGCTGCGCGGTTGACGGTGGCTGCTCCGACGCGGTGGTGCTGCTGCTATGGTGGCCGTGATTGTAGAACACTGGTGGCTGCAGGTGTTGCGCGAGGTGCAGAGATAGCTCGCTGTCACGGTGCAGTGCTCGAGCTTCCGCTGCCATGGGTCGCTTCAGCACTCCGCATGGTGATGGTTCGAATTGCTGGTGCGTGAAGGCTGTTGCAGGCTGCTTCATTGGTCACGGTGGCTGAAACATATGCATGTTCGAACTGCTACTTCGCAATTGCAGGTGCACCAATGGGATTCGTGAATCTGGTGCGTGCTGGAGCTGCGGTGGCTGCTGGTGCGCGAGATGGTGGTGCGTGGTTGCAGGTTTACGCAAGGTGCATGCGCATGTCGCGATTTGCTGCAGGTTGATGGTGCAGTTGCAAGATCTATGGTGCGCATCTTTTCTAGTTCGTGGTGGCGACAACGTGAAGGATTCGCAGGTGCAACAGCTTGAATGGATGACGGTGGTGGCCTCGTATGCAGGAACGTGGAGGATGCGCTGCGGAGAAGATGGAAGCTGTGCAAATGGGTGCACGAACATCTCCGTTGCTGCCATTGTTTCCTTGCGGATAGAAGATGACTCGCGATGGTGTTTGCAACCGTGGTGGCCGGAGGTTTGATGGCGAGATTGGCGGTGGCGGAGCAATGGCTGCCAGCGGCGGCTGTGAAGGATGGTTGTTGAGGAGAAAGATTAGGGTTTTTGTGTAGAGATGAAGATGATGACGTGGCAACATGTTATTGGCTCAGATTCTTTAGTGGAGATTAAGCCCACGTGGCATGTGATGATTGGCCAATTTTAAGAGTTGAGGATTGCCACATGGAAGTATCTGAATGCATCTATGTTATGAGTGGAAAAAGGGGTGCAAATAGACAAAGGCAGGGGTGCAGAAGTAAGTTTTGTGAGACCCATTTGGAAATAGGAGAGTGTTTAAGTAATGTATGGGGTGCAAAAGTGATTTTTCCAGAACTTGCTAATTTCAGCCTTATTAAAAGGTGTTTGTAATTTCAATCAATTTATTTTTCCACCTTTAAATAAGCTTAATCTTAACTTCAGCTGTATCAACAAACATTAAAATATCTAAAATTAATTTATGCAGCTAAAAATTACTTTTTAAGACATTTTTATTGCACAAGTTCAAATAGCCTAATTATCTGAATTGTTAATTAAATCACTCTTTAAGCACATAAATTCAATTAAATACTTAGAATTAAACACTGAATGAGGGCAAAAATACGCACTCATCATCCTTCATTTTCTCCTTCTTCCTCTTCTTCTTCTCCTCTTTCTCCTTCTTCTTCTCCTTCTTTTTCTCCTTCTTCTTCTCTTTCTCCTCCTCCTTCTCCTTCTTCTTCTTCTTCTTCTTCTTCTTCTTCTTCTTCTTTTTCTTCTTCTCCTCTTCTTCTTTTCTTCTTCTTCTTCTCATCTTCTTATAAGGTGAGCTTTTGGCGGGAAAACTCCTACTCCTTTTATCGACCAATAAATCTGTGGGAAAATTCATCGATAAAAAAAATTAAATTATCGACGGATTTATCGACATATTTTAAGTTATGTAAGTACCGACGAATTTGAAGTTATGTAAGTATCGACGGAAAAATCCATCGGCAATTCAAATTTTGTCGAGAAATTTTTCGCTTCTTTTACCGATGGATAAATCTGTCGGTAATTTCATTGGTAAAAAAAATTTAAATTATCGATGAATTTTACAAACGGAATAATCTGTTGACAATACAAATTTGAGCGAGAAATTTCCCGCTCTTTTTACCGATGGATAAATTCGTCGGTAAATTTGTCAGTAAAAAAAATTTGAATTACCGACAGATTTTTCTGTCGATAAATGAAATCTGTGTTTCTGACAGATTTTTCCATCGATAATTAAAATTTGAGAATTTGTTGGTAAAATTCGTCGGTAATTCAAATTTACCGACAAAAATATATTCGTCGGTAAAATTTCGTTGGTAATTTTAGTTTTTCTTGTAGTGGTATGAGTTGATTGTGGCATACTATGAAGGAGCAAGGTTGACCTTAAGCAAGCCTGATTAGTAGTATACTTGGGTTGTTGAACTTCAATGGAAATAGGAACCTTGATGATAATAATATAAGCATGTGAGAATTGACGTAATTAAATTAGTCCATATTATGGTGGGTCTTGATGCCTTGATTAGGAAGTGTAAATCTGTTCTAGGTGCCTAAGAACTAGTATTGTGCAAGTACTGGTGTAGTGCCTAGCGTTGGTGTTTGACCCGCCAGGCGATAACTTCCAAATTAGGGGAGTAGTAGAGTGCGTGGCACCTGGTGGTGACGGTCATTCCGCTTAGCGAGACCTGTAGAGGCAGTTGTGGCTCGGAACGTATCTTTGAGTTGTGGCTCGGGATAGGGGTTAAACAAGTGGCATTCCTAGAGTTGTGGCATGGAATGACATCTCTTGAGTCGTGGTTCGGGATGGCAGATGAACACGAGGAATCCTTGAGATGTGGCTCAGATTGGTGAGTGTGCGAGTTGTGACTTATACAAATGGGTCCAAAAAGATTACTCTCCTCGGTATGTAGCCCATGAGTTTGCTAGTCTTAGGACATTACAAACTATGTTCGTATTGGGAACTCCATCTGGCGTTACAGAGTGTAGTCTGTAACAGGTTTCCCGCACGTGTTCTATAGGTTGTGGCTTGTAGGTGTGGCAACAAGTGTATCTTGAGGTATTCATCTAAAGACGTAGAACACAGGTAACATGGTGGTGGCCATGTGGTTTGGAATCAAAGGATAGAGTTCCTTTGATGTGAGTGTGCTTATAATTTGTAATATGTGTGTGTGTGTGTGTGTGTGTGTGTGTATATATATATATATATATATTTATACTGTTAGCTCACCCTATCTGCTTGTGATTGGCGATGATCATGTATGCGGTACACGGAAGCAAATGATGTTGTAGGTGGACTTGGTGAGGCATAGAGCTAGAGCATGGGCTATCTTTTGAATTTTTCTACAGTGTTTTACTACTTTATGGATTGTAAGGAATTGTAATAATTGATGTTATCAAACTTGAAATGTGTATTTGATTTTATATTTTGGCAGATATTTGAATAATTGGCGAGGTAATGAATGTTTTTAATTTTACCGCGTTTTGGGAAAGAGAAGTATAATAAATGAGGGTTTTTTAGTATCTATATACATTTTATTTTATTAAAATTCGTAATATTCGACCGAGATGTTACATAGAACGCTTGTGAAACACATTACTGAATACTTTGATACAAATTCCAATACATTTAATAAGTTGTGATTCCCTTTACTACATTGAATCCATAATATTTGTGCAAATTAATTGACTGATTTTAATAATCAACATGTTGATTCTATAAATACATGCATTGACATTCATATCTACTAGTAAGAGCCAGACCTAGATTCACCATGCCTCGTAGACAAAGAACAACCCCTTCAAATGAAGAAAACTCCACCCCACCTACTCCATCATCTCTCATTGCCTTGAATAATGGAAGGCTTGAAGCATGGTTCGAAGGGCATGAAGATATGATTCAAACATTCTTGATTGAGATCACTAGGAAGCAAATGATCTTTCCTAAGGTATTGCGTCTGTCATGGCTGAGGGTAGAGAACTTTGGGACTCTATGTAAGACCCGAAGAATTTAAATAATTAATTAAATAATTATTTAATAAATACGGGTAATGGAAATCTTTATGACATTAATTATTAGTCTTTATGACGTGGAAAAGTACTAACTAAAATGGTTAAGAGTACTCGATTGTGTTGAGAGGATTTGGGTTCGAGTCCTGTGTATGTCAAATTGTGTGTTAATTTAATTGCTTATTGTTTTAGTAATATATTTTTATCTTGGTGTGTGATATTAAATTCCTAAAGGTGTAGGAATTATCATGAAACATGAATTGGTTAAATTGGTTGTGCATTGACTTTGTAATTGAGTGGTTGTGTGTCTAGAAACCGCCTGGCGGTAAGGAATGAGCCGCTAGGCGACGCATCAATTTTGACCCAGTTTCTGGCTTCTGCTATGAACCGCCTAACGGCGATGAACTATCGCCAAGCAGTGTGACGCTGTTTTGGTTGTTTTTCTATTGTTTGGTGCAGGAGTCCTTGCGACTTCTGGAATTTACTTGTATATTGTGTATGATGATTAATGTATAAATGGAATGGAATTGGGTTGTATAATAAATCTTTCGAGCAAGGGGGAGTGAGTGACCATGGGATCATGAGAGAACTTGAAAGAGGACAAGTAGGAACCTGATTCCTGTGTTTAAATTGTCATTAATCATAGTGGTGTTTTTGGTGCATTGTACTTCCTGGATTGATTGTGAATTCGAGCTAATCGTATGGTAAAACTGTCAAGCAAAAAGATTGGGGCAATTTTCGCACAGAGGAGGAAACTAGGAATTTCCCAGAACCTGATACGCCGCCTGGCGGTGCGTAATATGGCGCCAGGCGGTAGCACTAGTTTTCCCATTTTGCTTTATGGTTGAACGTGATGCGAGGGTTGAGTTTTATGGAGTATTAATATCGATTCATGTGGACGAGAATAGGACACTGAAACTTTGGTGGTTTAGAATGAGTTAATGAAAAAGTATACGATGGTATGCTTATTTAAATGTGTAATTTGGAAGTGATGCGGGAAGGGTAATGTAAAAGGGAATGTATTATTCTAATTGAGAGTGCAGGTTCTGGAAAATATAGTTTGCTTTAAGCATGTACTGTGGGATGCGGGAAGGTTACACAATAGTGGATTAAGGTATCAATTTATGATTTGTGTAGATGTAATTTAAGAATATTTGAGGGGAAAGGTGTGGTGCTACTGTATTGTGTCAGAAGCATGTGTTTGATGATGAGATGATGGATAGTGTATTATTTTCATAAGTTTGACTAAGTCATGGTGTAATGATAGAGTGTTTGGGGAATCACATGTCTTGAATATATGAAATTGTGCATATGAGTTATAAGTAATTGAAACAAGTGTGGTGTGGTAATTAGACTCAGGTTCTGATACGTGAGTGTGAATATTTGCCTTTGGAAGTAATCTGGATTGAAGAACAATCCATTTTGGGTGCCAAAACCAACAGAATTGTGCTACTGGTGTGGCGCCTGGCAGCCTACGTGTCTGCCAGGTGATAGAATCACTAGGGACTTCCCTGGAACACGCGACGTCTAGTAGTGAGATGCATATCGCCAGACGATAGACCCTATGACAATGGGTCTGTTTATAGCCTGGCGCCTGGCGACGAGTGTGTCCCGCTATGCGGTCTGCGTAGGATTTTTGCCTGGCGGCGCTTAGGCAGCACCAGGCGATAACGCGTAGCCAAGAACTTTTCTTGCTTTTGTTATCATGTTGTGATGTAAGACTTAGATCAGGATATGTTGTGCCATGAGTGGGTAGGTTCATGGATGGTGATGAACACGTGATAATATGAGCGGGGAGGTTCATATCCTGATACTCTTGTGTGGGGATACGAGCAGGGAGGTTCGTATGTTCCGTGCTCACACTTGAAAGATGTTGCGAGTAGGAAGGGTCGTAATTGGTGGATCGTGTGTGTTAGACTACGGGTGGGGAGGTCCGTAGAGTTGGACTACAAGCGGGGAGGTTCGTAGAGGCAGGACCACGAGCGAGCAGGTTCGTGGGAGCATCATATATCCTGAGTCCATGGTCAATTTGTATGAATTGAAGGTTGAAAAGCCTTGGGGTATTAAGGTCTTGGCCAAGAACTAAATCGAAGAAAATAGTAGAGTGTATCTTGATGTTTGTTCACTTATATGTTAAATTATTATGAGCTCACCCTTTTTGTTTGTATTTGGCGATGATCGTGTGACTTATCACAAGGAGCAAATGATATTCCAGGTGATGTTGTTGATGCATAGCGATGAAGAGAGGCTAGCTTGGGACTCTTGACTAGGGATTTTAATTATGTTTTGTTTTAAACTGGTGGTTTATTGGAACTTGTAATACATTGATGAACCAATTTGTTTAATATTCAGCACGATGAATAAATTTCAAATTTTCTCGCATTTTGGAATAATAAATTATGATGTTTGAATTTCAATTATCTTTTTATTTATTTTATTTAAGTAATTTCCAGTAGGGATGTTACACTCTAGAGAAACACTTCAAGTCTCAGGAATTGAAGACTTTTGTCTGGATTTGGTGAAGGTCTTCTATACCAACCTCAAGTTCAACAATGGCATCCTAAAATCAAGTGTCAAAGGTGTTGATATGGAGATCACAAGACAAACATGGAAGGATGTGGCTGCCCTAAGGCAAAAGGGTGTGCAAATTCGCAAGGGTTAAATAATTGCAATGGATGAATTCAACAAAGTTCAATATTTCAACCAATGTGTGCGCAATCTAGGTGAGCAAACTCAAAATTTCTATGTGTGAAGGCTTTGTGTGGAGGAAAGGTTGCTAGCCATGGTGGTGACCAAAATTATCATGCCTAAGGGGAGCAATCATTCAACCTTGAATGAAGGTGACTTAGCGGTGATCTATTGCATCCAAAATGGTATGGTAATTGATTGGACATAGATCATTCGTGACCATATGTTGAAGGCCAAAAGGTTAACTAATTTCAAGCTTCCATATGTGGTTCTTATCTCCAAGTTTATTAAGCATTTTGGTGTTGATGTGGAAGGAGAGCTTGAGGAGTTCACTGGCCTGTTAAACCATGTTTCTACACTCAATATGCACAAGATGTGATTCACCAAGATAGGTAACACATGGCTGATTGAAGGAGAACAAGCTGCAAACATTGAAGTTTGAGCCAACGATCATGAGGCTGGCATAAGTGGAGTAAAACAAGGACAAAATTATCCATAACCCATGGCCATTGAGATCTATCAACCTCCTGAGAACACTGCACATACATATTCCTAGTTTGAAAGGATGGCTCTCAACCAACTTCAAGACTTGAACATGTCACAAAATGCATATCATACATATTGCACAACTCGTTTTCAAGATCTGGATGATTAGCTGCATAATGTTCATGACCTCCTCTACAATGTTTACAACAGAGACAACCCCATGGATGAGTGAAGGGGATGGCTCATAGGTCATGCATTGCATGTTGTTTCTACATTTATGTTTGTGTCTATCTATTCCAGTATTTTAATCAATTGTTGTTCGCTTTCAATCGACTGATTATATCAGTCTCAGCTTCATATTGTACTTTTCATTTTTGTTTCGTTTCTATAGTGTTTGTATCCATTATTAGTTGCTTTGACAGTATCTATGTTTGATGCATTAATGAAAATTTAACTCTTTCCAAAATGATATGTGCATTACTTTAATTTGATGAATCCAAAGGGGGAGAAAAATGAGTAAAATTGGGTTAAAGTTGGAAAACCTGGAATTAAATCTGCTGGAACCATGTAATATATAAATCTGAATTTAAATCACATTATTAGTGATAGGGGGAGCATATGCATATGTGATATGTATGTATCCTTGTGTGCTTTTGCTTGGATGTGTATTTGTATATTGGTATCTTGTACGCAAAAGCTTTTTCAGGTTTCCCTATGGATCTTAGTTGATCAATTCAACTCGAGGATGTTGGCTTCATCAAATCAAGGGGAGATTGTTGGCACAAGAAAGCTTGAAGCAAAGATTTGATAAAGCCAAGTGCATGAAGATCTTATGTGGTTGATGAAGATCCGCTTGATTATTATATTTCAATTGTATTAAATCTAGAAATAATGTGTTAAATGTAACCATACAAGTTATATCATGTTGATAGGCTAAGATTAATACTACTAATAGTAATATCACTATTGTTAGAATTGATGCACCAATACTTTACAACCAAGAAGGGGGGGTGAATTGGTTTTGCAAGTTTTTCTTAGTTTTTCAAAATTTAAAAACAATTTCTTTAAACGATCTTTAACCAATTGACAAAATGTGTCCAGGAATGCATTATCTAGCCCATATACTTAGCAAAATGTAAAAGGATGATGAAAGAAGAGCACAAGAAACACCAATTTTTATACTGGTTCAATTCAACTGAATCTACATCCAATCTTTAGCTTTCTACGCTAGAAATTCTACTAAAACATCAAGAGTTAAGACAATACAAGATCCACCTATGTAATTTTTACACTCTATATACACAATCTCGAAACAATCCTTCAAGAAACGCAAAGCAATAACTTCAAGAAACGCAAAGCAGTAATGCTACATGCAGTTACTAACACCTATCACAATCACTATGATAGAAAAACAAAGTTTCAGAACCAAGAAACCAAACAATGCATTAGACAACAATAATAGTGATACGTAGAAGATGAACTTGTGATGGAATAACAACACTTGAATCAATGTAGAGCTTGGTATCACTATTACACCATCTTCATGATATCTTTATGATCACTTTTGATGAACAATGAAGCACAACTGCAAAATACTCCAAGAACACTTCAACAATCTTTTTCTCAAATCTTTTGCTTTCGAAAACGTAACCCAAAACTGATGTAGTGATCTATTTTTAAAGCAAATCAGTTTTCTTGTGCATTTAATTGATTAGGTTATCTATCTAATCAATTAGATTACTGACAGTGCTAAAGTCCATATTCCAAACTTAATCTAATTGACTAGATTAATATCCTAATCAACTAGCGTGACAATAGATTTAAATATCATACACTAGACATAGCCTAATAGAATAGATTAACATTCTAATCAGTTAATTATGAAAGTTATTAAAATAAAATAATTAGATAATTTATTATATTAATATATTTTAATATTTTTTTCTATTTTTTAAATTAACTTATTTATATATTATTATATTATGAAAATAAAGTTTTCAAATTGTTATTTAATTTTAATAAGTGTTCAAACTATCTTTAAAGACGCAAATGAATTTGTTCTTGTATGTAACCAAGCGATCTCAAGAGTCTTCAATCTTCTTCTTCCTCTAGTCGCTCCTGATCGACACTCTTAAGAGTGGGGTACCTACAAGCACTACGACACTAAAGTCAATAATACTTCAATATTCTTTGTATGCACTTAAACTGAATTCAAGATTAGTCGTCCTTACCTTTGGACATAAGATCTTATTTTATATTACCTGGCGTCACTCTCGACTTTATTACCTTTGAGGTAGTTTTCCTCTTTTCATAAACACTGACGAATCTAATGAATATCATAAATTGTAACTATTCCAGACCTTATTGCAATGGTAACATTTCCATATTCCATTTGATGTTGAGCGTCTGTACTCTTGGGCCTGCATGTTATCTACCTCAGCATTAGATGGATCCTCGCCTACCAACCAATAGTCTAGGATGTACTCAGTGGCGGATCTTGACAAAAAATGTTGGAGGGGCTAAAGTAATATAATTTTGAGATTATTAGATTCGATCATTAGTATAATGTTTTAAGAAATGAATTCTCTAACTGAATTGATGATTAGTCTAATGCTTCAAAATATGTGAAGAAATAGAGTTTATCTTCTTTTCATCAATAGTTTCTTTTTTATCACTTTTAAAAAATGAATTTATTCTTTTATTTCTTATCAATATACTTTTCTTTTGTAAATGACATTAAAAAATAATTTATCATAGTATTTTTTTTTTATAATTGAGACATATAATTATTAAAAAAAATATTATAATCAAGTCATAATTAAAAACTGGTTATGAAAAAACACATAATACATTATTTCTTTTTCTTCTATATTCATAAAAAAAATGAATATACAAAAAATCTCATGAGATAAAAAATAATGTTTTTCGTTATTGAGACGAGACAAGAAAGGGATGTGATAAATGAGAAATGGGAGCAAAAATAATGAGTTTGTTTCTAACTTTTTTTTTCTTCAAGAACAGAAAGAAAACATATGAGAGTAAGAAATGATTACAATATTAGAGTGAGAAATTATTACAATTTGTGAAGAACTAAAAAGATAATGAGAAAGAAAATAAAAATTATCTTAAAAAATATTTGGCTTAATTACTCTTTTGATTCATGTTTTGGTTTAAAAATGTTAAATTGATCCTCTAGTTTTTAGTTTTAATTTGGTCCCAA
>Ga0209589_1013310_pt1 | contig 10777 bp, 5 predicted proteins | sample CowpeawhiteBW_FD_187525 | JGI IMG/M metagenome (GOLD analysis project Ga0209589, IMG submission 187525) | Root nodule microbial communities of legume samples collected from California USA - Cow pea white BW (SPAdes) (version 2) | ecosystem: Host-associated > Plants > Roots > Nodule | place: USA...
TTAAATAAAAAGTCCTTTTAAAACATTATTAGTCAAAATGTCATAGGTTTAGTTGGTCCATGGGAGCAAAGTTTCTAATTTTATACACAGATGATCTTAGACATTATATTCCGTCCAGTGGTAGTCAACTAAGAATGTTTATGTGCTTAACCAAGAAGTTAAGAAGTTAAGAAGCATAGTCATAGGATCCAATAGCAAGATATGAGACTTCAGTCCCATTTTGAAAGTATGAGATTCTAGTGTGGGGTTTATAAGCCTTGGGCTCTCCAACTAAAATGGCTAGTCTTTTGTGGTGTGGTTCTCCCAAGATTCCTATCACAACAATATTGTTCCTCAATAAAGACAAAGTGATCCACAAAAATCGTAAAACTTGAAGTGATTAAAAAATTCAAGTAGGGATAGAAAAAACTATTTTCCAATCATGTATCCTCCAAATAGACACTCACCTGCAAAAGCTAGCTAATGAGTGGAGGATTCTCTAAACCTTTTTAAGCTCTACTTTGGCTATATGTACAGTTGATATGGGATCTCAACACACATAGGATTGAACACCTAGAGCATGTAAGGGAGGTTATAGAACCAGTCTTTCTTATGCTTAAATATGATTATAGTCCAAATAATATACCCATTTTATGCTTTTCACCCGTATAATTTATTTCTTGTTGTTCTGGTCCGTTTATAATTTTATTTTATGGTTTCATTCCTCTAACTGTTGAACGATGACATGTCTATTGGAGAACAAGGAGGATGTTTCTTAAATAATAATGATTATAATGAATATCTTCTAATATAAGAGGAACTGATATCAGAAGTTTTAAATTTTAGAAATACAAAATCAAATTTTGTATGGACCAAAACCATGGGAAAAGATAATTAAAATGACAAAACAGATATATTATAGGGACTAGAAACATATTGAAGTTTTTTTTATATATATTGCACGCGAAAACCATGGGGTTAGTAGATTTCTGGATAGTTAAGGGTAGCTCAATATCATATCTTTAATAGGTTTTGATACCGTCTTGAATTTGAACTAACATAACTCAACCCCAAAGCTAGCTTGAGACACGAGTCTAGACCAAGCATTTATAAATTCTACTCTGGTCATATCTAATAAAGTCAATGTGGGATCTCAAATAGTAGAAACTCAACAGTCAAAAACACAATTATGCAACTAATTACATCAAACATGTGTATAATAAACCAAAACTATACCCCACTGTGGTCAATCTAAACATACATTTGTGTAAGTAAAGAATACCAACCTCTGTAAGTTCCAGTTATGTTCCATTGTGAGAATGGACCTAAGTCACTTTCGTCTTTTCTTGTAAAAACCCACTGAAAGAAGCAACGTCAATACAAGTAAACGAATGTATTTAACACAAGCGTTAAAATATCAATTTATCACTAAAAAGAATGTTTAGTTTTTAATGAGAAACCACGTTGGTTTGTGGACCTGTGGTAAAATGATAGTCCTAGGAGAAATGTTAAGGGGCTTGCAACAACACGCCACAACTAAAATAAATGGCTCATTACAACAAACTACTGTAAAAAAGATCCAATTTGTTTCTCATTTGATGAATCAATATGTTTCATTTATTTCTAAATACAAGTTCAGAAAATGTATACAAAGAATTGAACCGCATCAAGGCATTCTAAACACGTTAACTACAAACTCAACTCAACTCATGCAATGCAAATGCCTTCAGCCCTTTACAAAAACCACGTTTTTTATCTCACTCAAGCTTGACATTAAACATCAAATTTTATGTTTCCACTTTCACAACGCACAAAAATAAAAAGAGAAAAAACAGTAGCACCTAACCTAAGCAACCCCTCCATGCTCATTAATTCAAAACTAAACTTGAAGCAAGAAATGATCAGCTATCAGGCTAAAACAAAGCATACAAAATTTAGTTTACAATTTGACAGTCAACCTCAACAATTCCCACCCTAAAACACAACAAAGGAGCTAATTCTAAACCCAGTTGCAACAAAGAAACCAAAAAACAATACAAAACAATAAACATACCTCATCACCCCAGGAATTGGTTCTATCCCTTAAGGGTCTCAAACCCGCCACGGGACTCAGAAACAACAAAAACACCAACCACCCACATGAAATTCTCAACAAAATCCTCACTTCCCTCTTCTCAAGTTCTAACCTTTGAAAGTCAACCTCAACCATGTCAACCCCCAAACACACCATACCACACAGAAACTACAATTTGAACAGCCCACTTCCCAGTTGTGGCAGTTGATCACAGGGAATCAAAAAGAAAAATCCAAAACCCATCACAGGAAATCGCTTATGAAAGCCAAAGGGTTGCTTCAAAAGGAGTCAAAGCAACGAATCGCTCGCCGGGTCACAACAACGAGTCACACTAGTGAGAGGTTGATTCAGATAAGAGAGAGAGAGACAGTGAAAGGCCAACGACTTGGAAACACAATTTGGCTTCACCAGCAAGGTCTGCCACCAAATGAATCCAACTTTGCTGTAATTAAAAATGGAAAATTATGGATTAAGAAAATATAATAAGGTTTTGGATTTGATGGAGAAGAAGTGAGTTGGACTAGGAGCCGTGGTTGACGAGGTTGGGTGTAATGTACTATGTATGGTCCATGAAGTAGGCTGCGGTTTGCTACAAAAGAAAGTATATACGCGCCCTGTGGGAGGTGTTCGCACGTGCCATGCACACTTTGTTTTCCTTGAAATTTTGATTACGATGATAGAAACGAAGTTGATAGGTGGTGAAAGAAATGAAAAATACGACAAAGACAAATTTTGTTTGATGGAAAAGAAATAAAATATTAATTTTTTAAATTATTTTATGAAAAATAAGAGAGCAAGGAGTATTATGCTATATAATTAAATTTAATAACAGTATTATTTATTTTTTATTTAATTACTATCTAACATTTATAAATGAATTAATTTTTATTTTATTCTTAAAACAGATATGACCAATTCTCAAAATCCAGGGGTGAATTGGTTTGGTTCAAAAATTCTTCTTATTTTAATTTTTTTAGTTATTTAAAAATGTTTAAGACGATTAACAAGATGTAAGTGATGCTTATGTGTTGGTTGTTTTATGTAGCATCAAAAATAATTAAGGAAAGATTAAGAACATAAACACAAAGATTTATACCGGTTCGATTCTAGAGATTTTCACTATGATATCAAAGAAATATTACAAGAATTCATATATGTACTATCTACACGCATGACATTCTAGAAACTTGAACACACTTCAATAATTTTACACAAGACAATGCTTCACAGAATTGTCTAACTCTTATCACTTTCCTAGTGATAGAAACAATCTAAAATAGAAGGTATGTAATGAAAAATTAGAACAACTACACCTTATTTGTGTTGATGTTACAATTTCAACCTAAGTCAAGCCAATATACATTTGAATAAACATGATCTAAATTATCTTGATGTTTTTTCAGAAATCACGTAAGAAATGCTTCAAGAACTCTCAATTAATCTTGTTCAGTGTTTGTAATAATGAATTCTTAATTTCAGAAATCAAAATATTTGATTTTAATAGTAAAAAATAGTTTTTGACGAATTGAATCGATTACATTAATATGTTAATCGATTAAATTGTGTTTTCCTAAAAGAATTAAATTTTATTGGAATAATCGATTACATTAGTATTCTAATCTATTAATTTTACATGACATGATATTTTCTTGGTTAATATATTGCCTAATTGATTACATTATTTTCTTAATTGATTATTTTATTTGTTAAGTGAGTTACCATGTAAGAATGCACATGTCTTGCATAATTTTGGTTCTTACACTATTCAACATTGATTATGTTGATTCTAATGATATTTTGACTTGGCTTTACAACCTTTATAGACTTAACTCTAATCTTAATATCCTAACACACACCTTAGACATCCATTGCATATTTGAATGTTGTGGGCATCATCAAAAACAAAGTTTCAAGCTTTCCAGCCAATGATCCATCCTTGTGTGCTACGGACAGTAATCTCTCCCTTTTATATGACGAGAATTTAATTTTTCATGAAAAGAAATAATGAAATGGTTTAGTGTAGGAAAACAAAAATTATGATGGTCTACTCATATCAATAAAGTCCACAAGTGATATATAACAATAAAAAACTCTTTATGATGAGATAATATTATCGTAATTGTTATTATCTTTATTTTTATCTTTATCACCTTCACTTTAATAATTAGACTTATGGGAAGGTATTGTCACTACAAAAATAATTATTTTTAACAGAGTTATATTTTGCGTTTATGGGGGTTTTAACCCCCACTAATGACTTTAACAGGGATTTGCAATTCCCTTAGAAGATCCAACGTGACTAATAGATTACCGGATGTTTTAACAACCTCTGGAAACGCATAACTAACCTGAGGTTCACAAAAACCTCTTATATTGCCTGGGATTCTTGAAACCTCTACTATTGCTTGAGGTTTTTGAAATTCCCGCTACTACCTGGAGTTCCTTAAACCCCGCTACTGCCTGGGGTTCTTAAAACCCCTGCTACTACCATATTGGGACACAAACAGATTTCTACATATCAATGACAATCAATGAAGAGGAAAGTTGAACCCAAAGCAAAGTTATTTGAACAAGTTTGATTGCATAAATAAATGTGGATCGAATTCAAGCAGAATAATCTCTACAAATACAAATTTTGTTATGCAGCAAACATAACCAATCTGTACAGCTTGTTCAACATGGTATTCGATTGGGTTTGTACAATGGAAGAAGATAGAAAACAAGAAAGAAATAAAAGACAATATCTACAAACTTATGAAGATAAAGAAGGAAACTTTTGAAGATGATCATGGGTGTTATAGAGTAGGACATCCATGAGCAATTACGCCTGGCGCTGTAGGGCATTTGGCCAAAGGGCAGTGGTCAGCATCGGCACCCCACCAAGTTGGACCTAAAATGTCATCACTTTGGAGGGCAAAGTAGAGAACCACACTCATGAAAGCAAGTCTCGCATCTAATGTAGCTGAGAGAATGTAAGTGTGGCGAGCCCACCATGACTTGAACTTGTTGTAAATGTAGAAACTGAAAAAGATTCCAACAGCTCCCCATGTTAAGTAGTTCACAGTTCTGACTAGAGGAATAGCACCAACACCAAGAATGATGAGGGTCATGTTGATGAGTTCAATCTATTTCGGGTTTGAGTATTCTACGAATTCAAAAAGAAAAATCCAAAACACAAAGCACGTGCTAAATAAATTATAACATTCCCACTTAAGTTTGGAATGCTTCCTTCAAATTTATTATTAGACAAATCCATAATAATAAGGTTTGTCAAGTTACCAAGTTCTTGAGGAATCTTTCCACTTGAGTTATTTTCGTAGAGCTCCTTGAAATGAAATTCTTAATCTGTCTTTCTGGAAAACGATAATAGAATAGGAGAAAATCAATACTTATTTCTTTCATGCCCAATCATCTTAAAAATCAGTACTTATTTCTTTTATAGAGATATTGAAGGGAGGGTAGTTGGCCAAGTTTTGGACCTAAAGTTCTAGTGAAATTATAACTACCTAAGTAATACATGAAGGGAGGAGATATATGATCACTGAATGAATGATACATTATGAATTAATAATTCTTAATTTCAATAAAAAATAATTAATAATTCTGATTTCCATGTAACATTATATTTCAGTATTGCAAATATTCAATAGTCCACGGACTGTACATTAACAATAATTAAAGATATACCAAACGAGCAATTAATAAGTCCAGAAAAATCAGATTTCCTAGTTGTCAATTATCGAGTTCCAAAGTGGAGCAATGTGAACCAAAGACAGTATAAGACCATTTAAGAAAAATCAAATAAATAGAACAGGGGACCCTATATGAATTTGAAGCAAAAACATTTACAAAGAGAAACTTAAAAGAGATGGCAGTAATGTACCTGATCATACCACCATATGTTAAAGTCCTTTGTGGATCTTTCCAAGATCTGAAAAGGTCTTAATATAAGTTCTTTTCATTAATATTGCCATCTTTTATATATGTCATTATTGTGAAGAATCATTAATAGCCAGTCTATTGAAATGTTTCAGTTTAATAGACTAAATTTTTATTTACTTAATAAAAAGAATACTAAAAATCTATTAATGACTTGAATGAACAACATAATACTCTTAACACAAAAATAATCATGTTTCAAATTTATAATAAAGTCAAGTAGCAAACAACAATAATAAGATTTGATAATTAATAGAAGTAACAGAGATCAAATTATATAAAATAAAATTATATACTAAGAAGTACTATGTAATTACCCAGAGGCCACAATGATAAGATGAAAGCCATGGACTTGACCACAGTTATGGGACGCTTGTAAGAACTCAAAAGTTAAATAACTGCATAGTATGACCACTAAGAGAGAAAATAAAAGGACAGGGACTTGATTTTCTGTGAGATTTTCTTTTATTCATTGCAGACAACACACTTTCATCTTTCTTTAGTAGAAAAAGTTTAACCTCTTAAAACTTTTATGTTAGTGTTGCTTCTATTCTTGTCATGGATTTTTTCTTGCAAGGATCATAATAGAATATTGCAGCCTACTTTTGTGTACACCAAACTGGCCAACAAACAACAACTCTTTAATATGCAAATTGAGAGAAAAGAAATCAAGTTGCCATCATTGACAATCAATTTGGTAATGCTCAACAAGATCTCCCATAACAAGTTAATTAGAATCTTACTAATTTTCAGGCTCAAGTATAACATTGAAGCTAAAGTCATTCCTTGGAGTGAATGACTTCTTGAGTTGTTCTGTCGTTTGGGTCGTGCTTATCTTCCAGTCCTTTTCATCTATGTTTTCCTGGTATTGGATGATCAAATGTGAAAATAAGTTCATGTTCATGACACCCATATATTAAGTGGTAAAAATCACTTGCCTTTGATAACCCGTTCTTCCCCTAGCATCTGAACAAGGAAGTCCTTTGGGATCTGCATGCATTTGCTAACAGGGTTATCTTTGAGGAAGAAGCAAAAAAGATAATGATCTATGGATGGCCTTTCTTTTCTTTTCTTTTGAGGGCTATGTAATTTTTGGGTATGATATTTGATAAAAAAATCTAATCATTTGACTAATCAATGCTTACATTTTTATTATAGTGTTAGTAACCAAATTGCAGATGAAAGAATAAATAATTTACACATGAAAAGATAATAAATAATAATTCATGTGAAGGAAACCAAGAAAAAATATAATAATTTATACACGAAGATCCCTTAGCAACCAATTCTTGAGTTGGGGTTGATTTTGACATGTCCTGAGATGAAAAAAAAAATATAGTTAGAACATAGCCTTTGTAAACATCACAAGGCAGCCGGGAATTGGTGATGAAACCAAAATAAGATTAATAAAAAGTTAAACCAAAGAGATAGTAGTATTACCAATGTTGGAAGACATTCAGTGGCATGCTTCCCTACAACCAAGATTCAATTGTAATAAATTAACTTAAGATTCAAATGAAACAACTACATATGAAGCAGTAAAGTTCTTAGTGCATGAAGACAGTAAATAGAATATGTGAGTGAAACTGAATTTGGTTGATACAAATGTAAGCAAACAATTGTGATTGATTCACAGTGTTGACATGCAAGAATGTTTGTGCAAGTTAGGCAATGACTTTTGCCTTATCTTGATCAAAGAGATGAGAATCCATCACAAGGCAGACAGTAGGTAGGCAAAAGATGAGGTAGGAAGTGAGTGGAAAAGAAAGTTATGAGAAGAAAGAAAGTGATAGAAATGTATATGAATGAAGGAATTGATTATTGAACTAAGAGAGGTATTTAGGCAATGGTTGAAAGGAAACAGACGAAGGACACTAGGGTTATGGTGTTTATGGACCCACAATTACAGTGTCTTAAATAGCAGAGGAAAATGATCTCACATAGTGATCTTCACTACCAATTCTTTTAGACGCCTTATGATTGTTCATCTCGTGATTTGGTTGATTCCAACTCTGTTCATCTTTGTATTATTTTACTATTTTATAACAGATAGCAGGGAGGGAATGTTGGGGTGACATGGACACCCCAATTCTATCATTCACACAGAGCCATCGTGTAAGTTCTAGTTTTGGTCCATACATTCAATAAACTAATGGATGAGTCAAATTCAGCTCACAACGACACTTCAATTAGGAGTTAAATACACACTTTTGCATAGTTTTACACTGATGCACCAATTAAAAAACTGTTTAGTAGATGTAAAATATTATTATATTTGGAGTCAAATGCTCTGGTTTAATCAAGCATGATTGGTGTTAAACGAATCCTTGAATTATGTGAAATGAATTATGGAAGAAAGGAACATACTTGGTCATCCCATGCATGGTCCCTGTTGTAGATAATGGCTGCTCCAAGACTCCTAGCAGGTTAATGCCAGTTCCTATGATGGGAATCGTGGCCAAGTGGACCAAGAACACAACAAATCCAATGAGAAGTGGAGCCAAAATCTACAATTATATCACCATAAATTAACCACATTGGTGCCAAATTTGGAACACACCCATTTACAAACCAAGTTAATTGAATGAATGTAGTGTAAAGAGCACACATACAGGAACGTGAGAGTCTCTAGCGTTTCTCTTGGCATCAGTTGCAGAGAAAACAATGCAGACAAGAACAAAAAGTGCCAATAATCTCAACTCCAAGTCCATCGCCCTTGGTGTATCCAGAGTTCACAAAATTTGCTCCACCATGCTATGTACTGACGGAAACGATCACAATTGTTATTTCCTAAATCCAAGGAAAATGTTCAATAAAAAAATCATAAAGCTAAATCTCAGCGGTGTGAGAGCAAGATTGAAGACCTGGAGTGCGGAGCGTCCATCGACGGATAAAGATCCAAACAAGGGCAGACACTCAACAATTTGAACTCGTGGTAAGGTGCAACAAGGTGCTCGCGGAGGCTTGTGTAGAGGAAAAACTGATGCAGTTTAGGGTTGTGAACGAAAACTGTGAGTGTTGGTCGTGGAAGACGATTAAATGGAGGAGAAGAATGAATGGGTAATGAGGCTAGGGCGGGAGAAAAATGTACAAAGAAGGATTTGAGAACGAAAATAATGGTCCGAGAATTTAAGAAGAACCGTGAATCTGTACGGGGAAGATGAAACCTATTCGAAGAAAAGAAAAGTAGAAGTAAAAATATAAATAAAGGTAAAAAGTCTGAAAATATGAAAAGGATAACCGAAAAATCAAAATTTTACGTATTTTAACTAAGGTTTTGATAAAAAAAACCTCGTTAGTTAACTGGGGTTTAGAAAACCCTTGATAAGAATTTTTTTTCCAGAGGTTATTATAACCTCGCTTAAAGAACCCCAAGTAAAATTAAAATTTATTGTAGTGTGTCACCCCACAACAATCCATGGATGAGATTTGATTGTATGATGAAGGTTTGTTACTATGTCAGAGAGAAAAATCAATTAGTTTTATTTTATGATGTTCAGGTGCTAGAATAGGCGTGTGTTAGGTAGATATCCATTAGGCTCGGGTGAATTTCACTTTTCAACGAAATAAGGAAGCGCAGATTCATTTTTAAAATTGTGTTTCATTGCACTGATTAGGACCGATATGGGAAGAGATATGGGAAGACTGATATGAGGGATACACAAATTTTTTCATCCATGATAGAAGCAGAAGATTAACGAGTATCATTGGACATTTTACTATATTGCCCTTGTTTTGTGGTGGTGGTCGTGAGAGGTGTTGTGGTGGTGTTGTGATTGGTGTTGCGGTGGTAGCGTGAGTGGTGTTGCAGGGGTGGTGTGGAGAGTGGGATGGCACCGGTGTGGCAGGTGTTGCAGGAGTGGTGAGGGGGACCGGGATGGCACCGGTGTTGTGATTTTCAGAAAGAGGGATGGCACCGGTTGTGCCTTGTTTTCAAAGGGGCGACACCGGTTACGACACGTGTGTCATGGTTATATTTTTTTTTTTATGCATTTCCTTGTTTTGTGCAGGTGGACGTGGAGGAGTTGATTGAAGTCGTCGGAGCTGGCGGCTGCCGGAGGAGCTGTGAGTCTGCAGATGAAACTGGACAGCCGGATGTGCCTTGTTCGCCGGACGTGCTTCATGTTGATGGCACCCGTGGTGTCTGCGTCACATCTTCAGAAAAAAGAGCGTGGGGTGCGAGACCTGCATGCATTTCACCTTCGTTTCATCTGTAGCACCTGTGCTTAAATCCACTACCCTTGTCATTTTTCAATATTTGTCTTCTGTTGTGCTGAATATTTCTTGATGACTTGTGCAGCACTGGAGGGTCATGCTTTTCTAAAAGCATCTCGTAACTCTCTGAAACTGATGATATCGCAACTATAACATTTATATGTTTTGTAACCGATTACGTAACCGATTACATGTATATATATATATATATAATAAATTATATTAATAAATAATTAATATTTATATATTTATTTTGTTTATATTTATTTTAATATATATTTAATTAATAATAATTATTAAAAATGTATATAATAATCATTAATAATTAAAATATTATTAAAAATATAATAATTAATATATTAATATATAATAATTAGTAATATATATAAAATTATTATTATTAATTAGTAAAAGTATATAGTAATTAATAATAATTATCCTATTGTTAAAAATTAATAATATATGTAATTATTATTATTATTAATTTATATATATATATATATATATATATATATATATATTTATTTATTTATATATTTAAAATATATTTTTTTTTTTATTTTTTTTTTT
>Ga0209589_1013311_pt1 | contig 10777 bp, 9 predicted proteins | sample CowpeawhiteBW_FD_187525 | JGI IMG/M metagenome (GOLD analysis project Ga0209589, IMG submission 187525) | Root nodule microbial communities of legume samples collected from California USA - Cow pea white BW (SPAdes) (version 2) | ecosystem: Host-associated > Plants > Roots > Nodule | place: USA...
TGAGTTCGCTTCCAAAACGAGTGGCAAGTTTTGAAGGCCCGTAGGGACATCAAAAGTCGTGGTTCCACCGACTGCCACAATAGAGCACATAGTTGGAAATCTGCTTGTTTCCACTGTTCAGCCTTTTCAGAAGGTACGTGGCTGCCATCTTTCTCAAGGTGGTCGTGATGTCCTTGACCGAGAAACCACATCTCGACGGCAGCGGACCAAGATAAGTAATTTTGGCCATTTAGTTTCTCGGAAGTAATGCAGGGGCTTCCGGAGAATGAAATAGCACTCCCAGTACCTCCAATGGCCATGATATGATCAAGAGAATAAACAAAAACAGAGAGGATCACGGAAAACAGTGAAACAGTGACGATTTTCGAATTCGAAAGTGACGATTTCCACAAGGGGTGCTACTGGACTTCACCGGAACAGAGGTTTGAGGGTCAAAATAGGTAGAGGAGGCTCTGGCGACGGCGACGGAGGTGGCGCGACGACGAACCGGCGACTGGCCGGTGGCGCGTGAGCGGCACGCGCCTGACTGGAGCGAACAGAGATGACACGCGTGGAGGCGCGTGGCGACGGCTCTGCCTGCGACACCGACGGGGTTGGCTGTCGCGCGGAGAGGCGGTCCAGATCCGGTGGTTTCCGGACGGAAGTGCGTCGGTGGACGGCGGCGGATGGTGGCGGACGGCGGCGGACAGCGACGGAGGACTGCAGACAGTGGCGGACAGTGTTGAAATGTTGTTTGACAGTGTTGGGTAGTTCAGAAACGAGGTTAAGCAAACTTGGACAGCCGCAGACAGCGGCCGTGACTAACGGCGATCAACCGCGAACAGCGGTGATGGACCAGATGAGACAGAAACCAGAGCGGGATCGACCCGCTTTGATACCAACTTGAAACTGAGACTTTAAAATATATGAGTAGTGGACAACAGTACCACTCTCCTTCTCTTCTATTTATAATGAAGCAAGTACATATGAAAAGACTGCTCTAAGATACTAGGCATGATTAGATGCAGCAGTAGATATGGCAGTAGATAGTTTCCCACACTCAACACCCTATACATAGGGTTAATGATACAATAGGTAATAATTCTAACATTATCAAATGAATTGCATATTCTTTGCAGTTCTCCAAAACCAGTTACCTCACTCTATAATGTTTCCAAAACAAGCCGTCTTCTCCGTTCAACTCCAATTTGTGGTTGCAATTTATTTGCCATGATCTTACTTTAGGAAAAGAAGTTTGCTGCTAAATCTCTGAAGTGTCTTTTCCTAGATATTCTGGGTGGTAGAGAGGTTACCATTGCTATTTTCCTCAATACTTATAACTTCTAAGGTCAGCATCTTTGTGATTTGTCCCTTCTTCCTTTTCCACTTCAGATTAGAGACCATATAGAATTTAGTAAATTGTGAGATAATCAGTCCACACATATATAACTATAACATACTTTGTACAGCATTCCGCACAAGGGAATCTGATGGTAATTTTGATGGCCAATTTTGCACAAATTAATGACTTGATCAACTAAGAATTAGTATTTAATAACAGCTAATCAGTATTATATATGTGATAAGATCAATTAAATATGCGCAGCTTAATTCTAACACTAACATAAACTTTTGTGAGAGTTGGATCTTGACAAATAGGAAGATTACCACCTTCATTTACTTCCCTTCCCATCTCTTCCTTCACTTCAAAGCTTCCACTTAGTTTAGAGATCCAATTTTAACTTCAAGACACAACATTTTAGGTACGCAGATCACCCAAATGCATATTGGACTGGATATTTTACAAGTAGGCCAGGTTTGAAGGGCTATGTGAGAGTGCTGAGTTCTTATTATCAGGTAAAATATTTGACCTATTTTACTTTATGAATTAATTTGTTAAGTCTTGTGAGCTAAAGGCTCAGTTTTCTTGTTTGGGCTATCTTTATCGCTTTTCTTTTATTGACATTTAGGCAGCAAGGCAATTGGAATATTTTAAAGGGAGGAATGAAACAGGACCAAATACTGATGCATTAGCTGATGCTTTAGCAATTGCCCAGCACCATGATGCAGTTAGTGGCACAGAAAGACAGCATGTTGCTTCTGATTATGCGCTGCGACTCTCATTAGGATATGAAGAGGTGTATATAAATAATTTTCTCCTTTAGTATTGATATCATAAACATAAACTTATGCATACAACTTTTTAATTTTCAGGCAGAAAGGTTGGTTGCATCTGCACTTGCTTCCTTGGTAAATCAAAGATTAAGTTCGCATAGGGTGAACCCAGTGACAAACCTCCAACAGGCAATGCACCACAGTCATAGCATAAGTTTCTTTTAGTTTTTATGGAAGAATCAAACATAAATTACCTACTATTTGAAACAGTTTGACTTGACAGTCAATTAAAAATTAAAGATGAATGATTTTTGTTAGCGTATTTTACTATATGATCCTAGTTGTTGTTCTTGGGATACACAAGGATTCCATCATGAGACCCTATCATTTATCTCTAGAGGGTATCCAAAGCCGAGTCGAATTCATTCCCCAACAATGAACTCACTGTCCATTGGTGCAAAATTGTTTTTCTGAAAATTGTGTTTCTTTCTAATTTTGGCTTCCCTTCTTCACTGTGCAATTTTTTCGAGGTGTTTTCCATCATTTTTTCCACTACTGCTGCTGTTGTCAGCTTTCTAACCAGCTACCTCACTGTTAGGATCGTCCTGACTATGTGACCACTGCACCACCAAAATTGTGGCCATCAGAGCTACCACATGCACCTAGATGCAAATGTTCTTTTCTCTCCATCAATCACTGGCAGCAGAAGGTGGTGGCACGTCTGGCCAATGTTTTGGTCATGCCCATTGGCCGCTAACTCGCCTTGGTGTTACCTTCTCCAATTGGGTCTTGCCTTCATGATTAGGGGTTGTTTTACATATCCCCTCTCTTTTGGGATTAGATTGTGGGTGTCTGACTATTCCCACATTGAACTTTGTTTGGTCCACCTTGTTGTAGTTTGTGCAAGTTATTCCCTAACATACTTTCACTTTAAGATAAGACTTTTAATCACGTGAATTTAATTGAGTAACATGGTCTTTTGAAATTTTATTAATCTTTTTGAACACCGACATTATTTACAAGGATGATATTTTTGTCATCCTACACATGGGTATGCTTGAGTGACCAACAAATGTCCACTAGTGTTGAATTTTGTCTCCAGCAAGTAGTGATTTTGACCTTCTACTTTATCTCCATCTCTATTGTGTCTTCACCGAAAAGTAGCAACCCATTCAGACCAAGCTAGAGGAGCTCCACTCGACATTTGTAGTTGCTTTGAACACAAGCTCGTTACTTTTTCAAACTCAATAATCAATACAAAGGTTTCTTTGCTTTATATTTTTCTTTTTGTCTCTTAATTTGGTATTAGAGCTCCTTTTTCTCTTTGTTTTCCTCTTAATACTTGTACAAAATCATGGTCAATCTCTATATTTTTCTTTTTGTCTCTTAATTTGGTATTAGAGCTCCTTTTCTCTATGTTTTCCTCTTAATACTTGTACAAAATTGTGGTCAATCCAAACTTATGCATTTAGTTTGTTGGAAGTCCCACATTGGCTAGGGGTAAGGTGATTTCATAGCATATAAGTGGGTGCCAACCTCACCCTACAAGCAGGTTTTGTGGAGTTGAGTTAGGCTTAAAGTTCACTTCTTAACATGGTATTAGAGCCATGTGTTAAGCCTATCCTAGCGAGATTTGTCGTTTGTTTGGCCTATTGTGCCACCCGCTATCGGAAAGTTTTTTGTTTGTTGGGCATGTAGTTCCATCCGCTATCGGACCACCCATTAATGTCTAGTCCCACGCTCGAGATGTATATACTTCGGCGTGAGGGGGTGTGTTGAAAGTCCCACATTGGCTAGGGATAAGGTGATTTCATAGTATATAAGTGGGTGCAAATCTCATCCTACAAACCGGTTTTATGAGGTTGAGTTAGACTTAAAGTTCACTTCTTGACATAGTTTTACACAGTTCTCTACATTAACCTTAGTTGATAAGGATTCATATTTCTTTTGTCTTATATGTCCTTGATAAGTGATATAAATGAACGACAAAGGAGTTATTTATCCTACTGAAAATGTTTTTGGCTGCTTTTAACTGTTTTTGATTTCTGATATATGCTATTAACTATTATCAATCTGTCACTTATTTTTTTTATTAACTTAGGCTTCCTAAATCTTCTTAGTTTAAGAACATTTGATATTATACTAAATTATGTGAATCTATTTTCAGTGTCCTCTTCTTAATATAAGTTACTGTCCTCCATCAGAAACTACATTGGTTAATGGAAAGAGCTTGGTAAGGATAATATGATTTTTTGCCTGACTATAATTAGACATGAATTTTTCTTATTAAAAAGTTTCTCACAAATTTTATTCCCATTTTAGGTGATTGTTGTTTATAATCCTCTTGCTTGGAAGAGGGAAGATGTAATCCGAATTCCTGTAAGTTCTTCTACTGGCAGTTTGTTTATTTTATTTCTTGTCAGACTTGGGTATGGGCTGTGAAAGGTGTATTCCATCACTTCAAAATCTGTGGTTGCTGCCATGTTCCATTTACTTGGTTGTTATCATTGGGTCATTTTTTTGTAGTCTTGAAAAATATATTACTTCACTTATTCTTGCAAATTTTATTCTTCAGAGCTTTTTGTTTGCCTCTTGAAGGATCGTAAAGTTTGTTTATTGTGTGTTAGAAGGCTTAAAGATGATAAGAAAAACATTTGTTTTCATAATTTCTTCAAGTTTGATGGAATGAGCTAATCGAGAGATCTATAGGCACTCATATACTGTTTCATTTATTCGTATTTCCTCCCCTTGGATCTTTAATTGTATGCATTAATGCACCCTTGGACCAATAAGCAAGCTGAAAGAAACAGAATGTGCATACACATCAGATATGATATTCGAACAAATTTCTTTGATTCAATTTTTAGTGATTATCATTCCGATTATTTATAACTTGTAACTATTCAATCACTTCAGACACTAATTTAATCTTTGTGTGACTGATTCCTGAACATATTTGCCAGATTTCCGCTACACATGTTTTTGTTCAGGATTCAGATGGGAAGAAAATTGAGTCTCAGCTTCTGCCTCTGTCTAATGCTACTTTGACTATGAGAAAATATTATGTCAAAGCATATAGAGGAAAAGCTCCTGGGAGCAACGCACTCAAGTATTGGCTTGCATTTCCAGTGTCTGTACCTCCCCTTGGTTTCAGCACCTATACAGTGACAAGCTCTGATCAATCAAGTTAGTGATGTGTTCTTGCTTTGTTTTTAACTGTGTTTATTTGTCTCTGGTCTGTTGTCTGTATCAGTGTAGTGGGACTGAAATATAACATTAATTAACTTCAACTTTATGACTCTTTGAATGACATAGATGATAGTTCAACAATCTCAAAGATTTTAAGTCCAGAAGGAAGTACTAATAAAAGCATACAAGTTGGACAAGGGAATCTAATGCTACTTTATTCAGCAGATGAGGGAAAACTGACTCACTATGTTAACAGTAGAACCCTGGTAAGTTTCAATGAGCTTATTAGTTTTTCTATTTGTAGTCTTCTCAATATACTCCAAGATCAGTTGTTATCTGATAAGGGATTCCATTATTTTCTGAGTTCAATTTGATTAAGGAATAAAGTTAGCAATGCTGAAGTTTCTTATTTTATTTTGGTTGAAGGTTACAGCATCAGTTGAACAATCATACAGTTATTATTCTGGAAACGATGGGACTGATAAAGATCCCCAGGTAGTTACATATATACTGAAGCTTCTATATATTTGAATATCATTAGTATTAATTTTGTGCACTGTTAGTGGGAATAATTTTTTTATTGATATAGTTGTCTTTGCTATTCTATTCTGTGCAATGTTATATATCAGGTTGTCCTAGCCGGATGATGACATTTTGACATTTCTTTGTTAGGCATATTTTGGTATAGTATTTTGTTTGTTAAATTTAAAGAGCACCAAAAACAGCCCAGAATGACATTTTTCACCTAACAGCATCGTAACTGACCAATTTGCTTCAAAAATAGCAACAATACCAAAGAAAGCCCCTGAAAATGACTAGGCTTTCAACAGATCAGAGAGATTCTCCTCTCTGTTGCCGAAAGGAGACTTGTTTTGCTCTAATCATCAGTGTCTACACTTGATTGTTGCCACACCTGTGGTTTTCAGATGTGATTGATTTCTTTATTAGGACTTGGCCACCATACAAGCCTTCTGATCCCACCAGTAGCTGTTGGCTGACTGGTAGGATTCTTTTTGGAAACAGGTTGCCCTAGCTGTTTGGTAGCTACCTTTATATACTCATCATACCATGTAGTGAAAGGAGAAAAGAGAATTATGTTCTAAGGGGATGATTTGTATAGCATGGTCTCCCTATGCCATATGAAATACCGTGTTGAGAGTGTAGTATATGCAGTACAAAGTACACTCAAGTTGAGCATATATGCTCTCAATAACCTAGCAAATAGAAACAATAAAAGAACCAACATTTGTTTTCTGTTTTCAGTGCAGGATAAATAGAGCATTTGTCAATCAGAAGATAGACTTAATGCTCTACATTGTACATGTTTTCTCATTTTCTTTAGTTTCTTTTTCTGGCTTTTCCTTTACTCTGTCTTCTAGTTAGAACTATGATAAGATCACTTTCTTACTTTAATCTGTAATATTCTTAATGAACCTGGTTAAATATTTGTTTTGATTGCAAACTACGTTTTTCTTAGGCTTCAGGGGCATATGTCTTTCGTCCAAATGGCTCGTTTCCCATTAAATCAGATCATCAGGTTATGGACTTTTCTTTTCAAACATTCAATGGTTGATGATTTTAATTTATGACCAATCCAGACAATAATTTACATTTATATTGTATGGTTTTTGTTCAGGTATCTTTTACTGTCCTGCATGGTCCAATATTGGATGAAGTGCATCAACAGCTCAATCCATGGGTATCCCAGGTAAAATATGATTAAAATAGCTATTATACGAATAATCTTTCCTATGCGCATTCACACATCACTCCTAATGCCTGCAGCGTCCCCGCCCCCCTCAAATTTCAGTTAAATTAGAAGTTATATCTCTTGTAATTTTCGATTTCCTTACAGTAAGCATGGAAGTCTAATTTTGTTTTTTGCATACACAGATTACAAGGGTATTCAAGGAAAAAGAGCATGCTGAAATTGAGTTCACAGTATGTTATCGAACTGGAAGAGCAAATGATTGTTTCATTTCAATTATCAGAAACATTTGAGATGTTGCATTTTAAATTTATACATACATATGTAGGTTGGGCCTATACCAGTGGATGATGGCATTGGGAAAGAAATTACTACTCAATTTAAAACGACAATGAAGACCAACAAGACATTCTACACTGATTCTAATGGACGTGACTTCATTAAGAGGGTTTGTTTTGTTTTCTCTCCATCTAGTATTATAAATAGTGTATACAAGTGATTATTAGATTGTAGTATCAACTCTGCTGGCCTTTGTATTATGATAAACTATTCAAATTTTCTATTGGAGAATTCCAACATTTTTGCAAGCAGAAGATACAATATAATTAATAGGAAAACCTTGAGTTGAACCATCTTGTTAATGGGGGTCTCACATAGGATCCATGATGGGTGCATGAAATGTGAAGAGACTTCATTTAGGTTTAACACCAATGATATCTGACAAAGTGCTGGCCTATCTGAAAGTGCTTTCCTTTGTCACCTGACATGTTCATTGTCTTGTTCTAGTTTGGAAACAGGAAATCATCTTATTTTAAATTGATCTGAGGCAAATTTTCTCTCAAATTAGATTATTTGGGATTTTTTTGAGAGACGAGTCTTAAGGGTTGCATCAGTTTCTCTTCATCAAAATTAGAGTTTCATCTTTCAGTAAGGGTTTCCATGCTCTTCTCTGTTCTCTGATGATTTTGGCTGGAAAGGAATGCTAGAATTTGCAGGAAAGCATGCTAGACAAAATCATGGACAGGATTTTTTTTTCTTCTGAAACTTATGTTGTCCTGATCACTTCTTTTTTTCATGACTTTTCTTTATTAGATATGCAGAGAGTTTAGGAAGCCATGTTACATGATTCAGTCTCTAGTTTTTGATGTTTCTCTTTTGTATTATTCTTGAGGGGATGGCTTATTCTCTAGCTTTGTTCCATTTTTTCTTTAATGTATTTTCTTTTTCAATTGATTGAAATTGTTTTGCAGATTCAAGATTTCAGGCAAGATTGGGATCTGCAAGTGAACCAACCCGTAGCTGGAAATTATTACCCAGTATGTTTCATTTTATTGAAGACTCGCTATCCATTTTTCTATTTTTAGCTTATATTATGTATTGTACTGTGGTACTTATAGGAACTGGATCAGAAAACTTAAGAAAGATGAAGTTTACAGAGATAAAAGAGACAACACAGTATATTCTGGAAACAAATTCAACTTATGACCTTCTGTTAGTACTTTGGATAAGGGTTGAGACTTTTGTGTACGGTGTATAACGTTTTTCTAGAGTGCCACATGGAATACTGGTTGAATTTTAGAATGAGGTGGAAGCTCCAGCTAATATGCTACTGCCCTAACTTGGCTAGAATTTTGTAAGGACCATAATAGCTCAACTTCTCATTCAACTTTTTAGCCAAAGATGTCATCCTATATGGTTGTAGTTTGAGATACATCGAATTCCTCACCTCTAATTGAACATATCTAGGATGATGATAAACATATCTTTTCATTTGATCTTGGGCCTTCAACAGATTCTCTTGTAACCCCTTTAACAATGTGTCTCTCTCATAATTTAGGGAGAATACAATTCCTATATACAAGACTAGAATCCTATTTTAGGAAATATAACAATAGCATCTAGACAATCAAATCCCTATGATTCAGGAATACCATCATACACTGCAATTATAATATGCTAAATAAGGAAATAATAAAACACAAATCCTGACAGAATTAATACAAATAATAAAACAGATTCTAATACTCTCCCTCAAGCTGGTGAATAAGTATTTTCCATTCCCATCTTGGAAACAATACTCTCAAAGTTGTTGCTCAGCCCCTTCGATAGAATATCTACAAGGTTTTCTTGTGAGGAGACATATGGAGTGTAGATTAGACCACTGTCTAATTTTTCTTTGATAAAATGTCTGTCAACCTCAATATGTTTGGTTCTATCATGCTGCATTGGATTATGAGCTATGCTAATAGCAGATTTGTTATCACAATAACGTTTCATTGGTTCATCCAATTTTATCCTTAAGTCTTCCAAGATGATCTTCAGCCAGAGTAATTCACATATCCCTTGTGCCATTGCCCTGAACTCTGCTTCAGCACTGGATCTGGCTACCACGTTCTGTTTTTTACTCTTCCAAGTCACAAGATTCCCTCCAAGGAAAGTGCAATATCCCATAGTTGACCTCCTATCCACAATTGACCCTGCATAGTCTGCATCTGTATATGCTTCCAGACTTACATTCCCATTTCGTTTAAACAAAATTCCTTGCCTGGGGTTCCCTTCAAATATTGCACAATTCTTAGTGCAACTTCTAAGTGAACCTCCTTCGGTTGGTGCATGAATTGGCTAACTAGACTCACAGCGAATGCAACATCAGGTCTCGTGTGAGATAAATATATCAGTCTACCAACTAGCCTTTGATACATTTCCTTGTCCACTGCAGTATCTTCTTCGACGCTTCCCAATTTCAAGTTTGGGTCAATTGGTGTACTTGTAGGCTTGCATGCTTTCTTACCAGTTTCTTTTAACAAATTAGTGATGTATTTTTGTTGAGATATGAATATTCCCTTTTTAGAATGGACCACTTCAATTCCCAAAAAATACTTCAATTTTCCCAAGGTCTTAATTTCAAAGTTCTTGGCCAGATGTTGGCCTAACACCGTTGTTGCTCCTCCTCATCATCACCTGTCACTATAATATCATCCACATAAACCAGTAACACTGTTTCTCCCCTTGACTTAGAGTGTTTAATGAACAGAGTGTGGTCTCCTTGACTTTGTTTAAAGCCTAGACCTATCATAACTTTAGTAAACCTTCTAAACCATGCTCGTGGTGATTGTTTCAACCCATACAATGCCTTTTTTAGCTTGCAAACAGTGTTGGTAGTTGTTTTTCCACCATATCTAGGGGGCAATTCCATGTAAATTTCCTCTTCAATTTTTCCATGAAGGAAGGAATTTTTAACATCAAATTGTTGCAAGTTCCAATCATAATTAGCTGCTAGGGATAATATCATCCTAACTGTATTCATTTTTGCAACTGGAGCAAATGTTTCCATGTAATCCACTCCATAGGTTTGAGTGAATCCTTTAGCTACTAACCTTGCTTTGTACCTCTCAATGGATCCATCAGCCTTGTATGTTATAGTATATACCCACTTGCACCCTACTAGTTTTTTCCCATTTGGGAGAGCAACCAAATTCCAGGTACTATTCTTCTCTAATGCTTCCATTGTGGCATCCATGGCTTGTTTCCATTTTTTATCACTCAATGCCTCAGATAAAGAGGTAGGTGTGGTTGTAGTGTTTAGGCTTGTGAGGAAGGCTTTATGGGTAGGTGAGAAGTTTTTAAAGGATAGGTAATTGGCTAGAGGGTATAGTGGCTTGGTGGTACATTTCCTAGTCTCTTTCCTAAGGGCAATTGGAATATCTAGGTTCTCATAAAGTGGTGTTGAACTGGATTCAGGTTCTTGTACATTTGGAAAATCAGAAGTGGATTCAGTGTATATTA
>Ga0209589_1013314_pt1 | contig 10776 bp, 5 predicted proteins | sample CowpeawhiteBW_FD_187525 | JGI IMG/M metagenome (GOLD analysis project Ga0209589, IMG submission 187525) | Root nodule microbial communities of legume samples collected from California USA - Cow pea white BW (SPAdes) (version 2) | ecosystem: Host-associated > Plants > Roots > Nodule | place: USA...
TTATTGAACATGCGTATGTATATCTCAAATACATGAAACTGAAGCAAGTATTTATATGCTGTTACCTTGCTTTGTTTGTAACAAAAAAACCGAAACTGAAACTAATTTTTGGTTACAACTGTCAACAATAAGGAGCGAGTATTTGAGGTTTATTCAAATATTCTAATACACATTAAAGACTCGTGTACACTGGTATGAGTTATGTGTTGAGAGGTGTAAGAAGTCATGTCATTAAGAACAATGGTTAAAAGGAATAAATTTGTGTTTATCAACTCAGGTAGAATTATACATCAATGCCTAGACTCAGATAACTGAGTCTAAAAAGTCAGTAATTGTATGTTTGATATTTTTTATGAATGTTTGGAATGTGCTATTTTACGATGTAATCAGTTTAACGGTTATATGATTATTTATTTTATAAATTACCTTACACTCTCTTGTGCTTATGTTTCCTGTGTTGGCCGTTCTTCTTTTATAATGATCATCTTTACCGGTGTGAGCAGATGAAAAAATATATGTGCGGTTATTTCGGGAAAAAGATGTTAATGCAACTGTATAAATATATGATCATGAGAATTAAGTTTAGTTCCTATATTTTAAAAGCTTTGTAGTTGTGTGGTTAATTTAAGTTTATTAAAGTTGTTGATATAGAACCTCTTATATGCTGGTACGGTTATTACGGATAATTGAAATAGTATATTTATGTGTCCATTTCTAACTGTTTGAGGATTATCAGCTATATGAAACATCATTTTGTAATATTATATTATTAAATGAGATTTCATAATTATCATCTGCAATTTTTTCATATAACTTAAAAAGTTGGTTTTGGGAACATAAATAAATAAAAATTAAAATATAAAAAAAAGCAAGAAAAGTATGATAAATTTAATTTAATATTTAATTATTTAATAAAATATAAATGTACCTGAATGTTTAATTATTTAACGTCACGCGTTCTTGAATAATCAATTTGACTAATCATGGATCACTTGATGAATGGTAGGTAACCCAACAACACTTTGTCACCAATTAGCTCATCATTATCCTTTTTCACTCATTCTAATTTCATTATCAACATTTTCTCCTAATTTCTTCTCATAAAATGACGAGATAAATAATATATATATATATATATATATATATATATATATATATATATATATATATATATAAAATTTCTAAAAGAAAAATCCATCAATGATACTATTTTAATAAATTTATTTTCAGATGAACTATTTACAAGTTTATATTTTACCAAGTTTTGGTTTTCCAAAGATTAAACTTCTAACTTGTTTTTTGTACTTAAAACTTAGTACGAGCTGAATTGTAAGAGGATTTTGAATTATTTTCTTTCGTTTGTCAAAACATTTTGTGGTTAGTGGTCAAAATTCTATTTCAAGATCAGCGAATTCTAACCCAGTACCAACTTAATGTGACGCTTTGGATTGTTAAAATTATTACCAGAATTCAGCTTCTTAGTGTTGAATTCTAAATGAATTTTATCATTGTGATACAAATAGTAGATAAAAATTTCGATCACAAAAAAAAAATCAAATTTTTACTTACTATTATTCCGGAAAATAAATTTTCAAAGTGTTAATTGGAAGAATTTTTTAATTTTTACGAAACAAAAATTCTATACGAACACTTCTCAATTTTGTTTACCTTAATTTAGCATCTGATAAAAGTTATTTTTTTATTTTCTATTTAATTCTTTTTAAATTATTTCATATTTAAAAATAAAATATAATTTTATTAATATTAAGTAAGTTTAGAATAAAAACTTGAGTATCCATATATCATCCATCTAAAAACTTTATTCATCTTCTTTGGACTCATTCATGTACACGTGCAAACATAAATTTGACTTCTTCCCTAATTTGATTAAGTAAGGGTTATTGTACTTATTTATTTATTATTTCCGTTGTTTGAAGCAAAATTCCTTACTAACGAGAATGAGGTAATTGAGATATTTAAAATTTTATTTTTTATAAAATAATTTAATTTTTATTTTACGATAAATTTAACTTTATTTTTTAGACTAATTTAATTTAGTTTGATCTCTAATTGGAATTGTCTTGGCTTCACATTTAACTTGATCCGAACCATCTTGACCTTAATCTTGGACCGATTCGGCTCGATCATCAGTTCGGCCTTCAACCCAACTTGAGTCGTCTTAACATTCATTCTAGGTCGATCTGAGTCGAAGGTCAACCTTCGCCCTAGGCCAACTAGGCTCAAACTTCAATTTGGGCAGACTTGGTTCGACCTTTGGTCAGGTCAATCCAATTCGACCTTTGGTTCGGGTTGACTTGGCTCAAAGCTTGAATTTCGACTGGGGTCGACTCAACTCGACTTGGGGCTTGAATCGACTTGACTTAGCCTTTTGTCCGAGTCGAATTAACATGACCTTCGTCCAATGTCGACTCATCTCGACCTTTGTCATGCGCTGGCTCAACTTGACCTTTGGTTTGGCCCAACCCGACCAACCTTCAACATTAGCCGACTTGACTCGACCATTGACCCGATTCGATCGGACTAAAGTTTCGGCTCAGACCAACATGACTCGACCTTCAGACCGCCCAGTTCGACTCGACCATCGATTCGATCCGAGCTGTCTCAACCCTTGTCCTGGCCCGAGTCGACTTAACTTTTAAGACATGTGAATTTTTATGTCCTAACCAATAACCAATTCCATAACTTGAAAATTCTAATTTTCTTCTTTGTTTCTTTGAATGAATTTTAAATTCTACTATTTTAATTATTTGAAATACTTTATTAAAATTCTTTAATTTCAATTTTATTTCTAATTTTTTCATCCCATAATATGTCATTAAAATAATTTCAAATTATTTAAATAAATAAATTGATACTTTCTTAAATTGATTTATTCAAACACACCATAGAGTTTTTCTAATAGTGATGAAAAACTAACGTAAGTGAATCAAACTTTTTTTAATAAAGAAAAATGTTATTATTCTTGATTAGACAATTGGCACAACGTTTAACTCCCTAACCAGCAATTCTCTTAAATTAAGCAAATTACTTTTTCTGTTATAATTATTATTTCGTTTATCTATAAAATGTATCTTCTCCTTGTCTTTTTTGATAATCTATATATATTCCTTATTGTAAGTAAGCTAAATTCATTAAATAATATAATAACCTGAGATAAGATTAACTGGCACCGAATACTGACTTTTGTAAAATTAAATATTTATTTTTTGTCATCTTAATTAACAGTATATAGTTTTATTTCAATACACAATGTAAAATAATATTTAACATAAATAAATAAAATATATTACTTAATATATGTATATAATTATTAAAAATAGTTTCATCGATATTTTACTGTCTGCATACTGTAAGCCCTTTTTCCAAAGCCTTAGAGTTTTTGGGCCTGGCCTTTTCGGAGGCCCAAGGCCCTGTCCTACAGAAGGGCACCCTACCCTACCAGCCACCCTCACTTTTCCCACTTGCTTCTGTTTCAGAAAAACAGCCTTCCTCTCAACTTCTCTAAGAAAACAGAAGGAGCTCTGCTAGGGCACAGAGGAAACTCCATCCTCAAAGCTCACCTCAGTGTTCTTCTTTGCTCACCTTTGTGGTCCGTAGAGCTGTTGTGCCAGGTTGCATTTCCTTGGGTTGCTGCTCTTTTCTCTCGTGTCTAGAAAAGGTAAGGGAAGCTAGACTCTTCGGTCTTAAGTATTTCGTGGCTGTTTTTGGTTGTTTTATGCTTGAATGTATGCATAGTGTGCTTTTATCGATTGAAATGAAGTTGCATGTGTGTTTGGGGGCGGATCTGGGCGGTTTCCGCCGCTGCATGTGGGTTGACAGTGGTGAACGCTGCTATTTTCGCCCAAGCGAGCTTGTCTCGCTTAGGCGAGAGTACCAGAGTACTCACTGCCACGAGAGCTCGCCTAGGCGACCTGTCCACGTTCTGAGCGACGCCATGTCTCGCTCAGGCGAGGAGGTCTCGCCTGAGCGAGAAATCGTGAAAGACCCACGTCGCGCGTCTCGCTTGAGCGAGAATTCGTGAAGTGGTCACGTTGCGCGTCTCGCCTGAGCGAGAATTCGAGATGAGACCCTGTTGCTCATCTCGCCTGAGCGAGAATTCGCTGCCTCAGGAAGGCCAGCGCCTCGCCTGAGCGAGTGTGCGAGTGGGGGTCATGTTTTCTTAGCTGTTAAATGGTTTATTGCATGCATTGTTTTGATTATTCCTCCTAAATATGATGTACGGGAATATGCTTGGGTGTTTGGGTTTTTATGAATGAAACTGGCATGCTTGGGATGAGATTGATCATGGAGTTGTGGTTTTGTGATGTTTTAACATGAGGATTGTATGTATGAGATCAATATGGTGGTTGTGGTATGAGAAACATGATTATGATGGTGTGATAGGCGTAATTCCATGAGTCTTGTGGAGAGACTCTATGGTGGCGTGTGATAGGCGTAATTCCATGAGTCTCGTGGGGAGACTTTATGGTGGCGTGTAGTGTATATATTAAGATAAGGATTCAAGTAAGGATCGCATCCCGAAACTCTAAAGGGTCAGTGAGTCTCAAGTAGAGCAAACTGACCCAAGTGGTGAGAGTAGCGGGAGGCCCTAGTCTTTGGCAGGATAATGGCCTTAGACGCTTGAAGGCTAACCTCGTGAGTGGTAGGGTGAAACCCATTGGCAATGGCTCTGCAGAGCAGTAGAGGCCACCACGAGTGCAGGCATCCAGTGAATCCGATCTTAATATATGTATCCGGATAATTGAGTCATAGTGTCTTGCTTGTTTGCTATAACATGATCTATGTGCCTCTGTGTTGTATGTCTGGAATGTTTATGTATTTATCCCTTTATGCCATGATAAGTATTATATTACACTAGCTTACCCTTGCATGTTTGTGGTTGTTTTCTGTTGTGTTTTCTCTTTTGCGATGATCACCATTGGTGGGAGCAGATGGGAATACTTCTGGCGGTAGGCCCGATGGCGGTAGCGGTGCAGTCTAGTGGGCCCGTGATTATGGTTCCGAAGAAGTTTTATGGCCCTAGTGCCTCTTAGTTCTATGCTCTTAAAGCATTCCTTTTGCTCAACTGTTAAACTTTAGATTTGTTTTGTTCATGGCATGGTGGCATGTCTAATCTGTTTTCACAGTATACTCCTGGATGACTGTAATAGTTACCTTTCTGCGTTTATGTTCATCTGAGTGCCTCTCTTTATTATAACCGTGTGATGTTTTATTTAGTAGTTAATCTATTGAAATGGGATGTCACACTTTTATGCTTCTCGCCTAGGCGAGACAAGCTCGCTTGGGCGAAAATAGCAGCGTTCACCACTGTCAACCCACATGCAACGGCGGAAACCGCCCAGATCCAGCCCCAAACCCACATGCAAACCCATATCACTCGATAAAAACATACGGGGCACGCATACGGACTCAAAACGACCACAAACAGTCAAGGACAACTCGAAACAGATGGATCTAGCTTCCCTTACCTTGTTTTTGAGAGCAACAGAAACAACCAGGTCCTAACAGTGTAGCACAGCAGCTCCAAGAGTTAAGGCAGTGAACGGAAACTGGGGAAAGAAAACAAAACGAGCTCAGGGAATCTAACTCCAACTTGACCCACATGTTTTAGGCAAAGAGGAAAGGAACAGAGCGGACCAAGAGCTTCGAAGTTTACTTACCTGAAACAAAGAAAGTGGTTTTGGAAGCTTGGAGACGTGTGGGTGACGTGCCTTAGCAGAGAACAGAAGTGTGGGATGGAGAGGGAAGTGGCTTCTGAAAAAAGACAAGAGCCAAAGTGAGGACACAAGGTAGGGCATGGGGTCCTTCTGAAGGGCAGGGCCTTGGGCCTCCGAAAAGGCCAGGCCCAAACCTCTAAGACACTGAAAAAAAAGGGTTTACAATATCTCCCCAACAACAAAAATTTTCGTCCTCGAAAAATTAAACTTACCAGAACAGATGTGGGTATGAACTCCTCATGTCCTCCTCTAGCTCCCAAGTTGCATCACCTGTCCTCCTGTCCCAGATGACCTTCACGAGACTAGTGGCTCTTCCCTTCCGCTCCTTAACTTGACGATCCTCTATAGCCACTGGCTGTACCACTACCTGAAGATTCTCCCTGACTTCCACATCTTCGGTCTCCAAGACATGTGATGGGTCAAAAACGTACTTCCGTAGCTGCGACACATGGAAGACTGGGTGTAGATTAGCCAACTGGGGTGGTAAAGCAATCTCATACGCCACGGGCCCGATCCTCCTCAAGATCTGATACGGACCCAAGAACTTAGGAGACAGCTTCCTTGAGCGGATAGCCCTCCCCACACCAGTGGTTCGGGTCACCCTCAAGAACACGTGCTCCCCAGCCTCAAACTCTAGGGGTCTTCTCCTCCTATCTGCATAAGCTTTCTGCCGACTCTGAGATGCTTGCAGCCTGTCTCTCACTAACTGCACCTTTTCTGTGGTCTGTTGCAACAACTCAGGTCCTACCAAAACCGACTCACCGTCCTGGTACCAACATAAAGGAGTCCTACACCTCCTCCCATACAAAGCCTCATAAGGTGCCATCCCTATACTCGCCTGGTAACTGTTGTTATAGGTAAACTCCACCAGTGGTAACACCTCGTCCCAACTACCAAGATGGTCCAAGATACAAGTCCTCAGCAAGTCCTCCAAGGACTGAATCACCCTCTCTGACTGGCCATCCGTCTGAGGATGACAAGCAGAACTCATCCTCAACCTGCTGCCCATGGCCTCCTGCAGTGCCTGCCAGAACCTGGAAGTGAACCGGGGGTCTCTGTCAGACACTATGCTACTAGGCACTCCATGAAGTCTCACTATCTCACGGATGTAGAGCTGAGCCAACTTGGTCATAGACATCCTGAGATTTACCGCCAAGAAGTGAGCACTCTTCGTCAAACGATCCACCACCACCCATATAGCATCATGTCCTCTCACGGTGCGAGGCAAGTGGGTAACAAAATCCATGGCTATGCTATCCCACTTCCACACCGGAATATCCAAAGGTTGAAGCGTTCCACCGGGTTTCTGATGCTCCACCTTAGCCTTTTGACACGTCAAGCAAGCAGATACGAACTGTGCAACCTCCTTTTTCATGCCTTGCCACCAAAAGTTCTCCTTGAGGTCTTGGTACATCTTAGTCATGCCAGGGTGCAGACTAAGACGACTCTTGTGTCCCTCCTCAAGGATCAACTTCCTCAACTCTGCATCTTCTGGTACACAAACTCTGCCTCTGAATCTCAACACACCATCACTGCCCAAGGCAAACTCCTTAGCCTGATCTGATCCCAGTAGTTCTTTCACCTTCTGTAGACTAACATCCGTTGCTTGTCTCTCCCTGATTAAGCCCAAGAAGTCACTAGATATAACCAAGGTGCTACACCTAATGAATTCCGGCTCCAACTCATACTGCAACTTCATGTCTCTGAAGCTCTCAAGCAATTCCAACTCTTTCATCATCAAGTGCGCCACATGCACTGTCTTCCTACTCAAGGCGTCTGCCACCACATTCGCCTTCCCTGGGTGGTAAAGAAGCTCAAAGTCATAGTCCTTTAGAAACTCTATCCACCGTCTCTGCCTCATATTCAACTCTTTTTGATCGAAGAGATACTTCAGGCTCTTGTGGTCACTAAACACACGGAACTGTGCACCATACAAGTAGTGCCTCCAAATCTTCAAAGCAAAAACCACTGCTGCTAACTCTAGATCATGAGTAGGGTAGTTCTTCTCATGAACCTTCAACTTCCTCGAAGCGTAAGCCACCACTTTCCTCTCTTGCATCAAGACACACCCAAGGCCCTGATGGGAGGCATCGCAATAAACCTCAAAGGGTTTACTCACATCCGGAATTACCAGAACTGGAGCACTCGTCAACCTCTGCTTAAGCTCTCTGAAGCTCTCTTCACACCTATCAGTCCATGCAAACGGCTGATCTTTCCTGGTTAGCTGTGTCAGGGGTGCCACTATCTTGGAGAACCCCTCTATAAACCTCCTGTAATAGCCAGCCAAACCCACGAAGCTTCGAATCTCAGTCACTGTCTTGGGACATTCCCACTGTATCACAGCCTCTACCTTAGCTGGATCCACAGCTATACCCTGAGCTGATATAACGTGCCCCAAGAACTGCACCTCTCTCATCCAGAAGTCGCACTTTGACAACTTGGCAAACAGTTGCTTCTCCCTCAAAATGCTAAGCACTATCCTCAGATGCTCGGCATGTTCCTCATGCGTCCTGGAGTAGATGAGAATGTCGTCTATGAAGACCACGACAAACTTATCTAGAAACGGACGGAAGATCCGGTTCATATAATCCATGAACAAGGCTGGAGCATTAGTCACACCGAATGGCATGACAACGTACTCGTAGTGCCCATATCTGGATCTAAAAGCAGTCTTCTCAACATCTTCTGCCTTCACCAGAATTTGATGATAACCCGATCGGAGATCAATCTTGGAGAACACCGACGCCCCATGAAGCTGATCCATCAAATCATCTATCCTCGGCAAGGGGTACTTATTCTTGATAGTCAGCTTGTTCAGCTGCCTATAATCCACACACAACCTCGAGCCGCCATCCTTCTTCTTTACCAACAAAACAGGCGCTCCCCACGGTGAAGCACTCGGCCGTATAAACTGTTTCTCAAGCAGTTCCTCTATCTGCTTCTTTAACTCTTCCAACTCTGCTGGCGCCATGCGGTAAGGAGCTATCGACACTGGACCGGCTCCTGGTACCAAGTCTATGGAGAACTCAACTTCTCTCCTAGGGGGTAAACCTGGTACCTCTTCTGGGAACACATCCTCAAAATCCCTGACCACCGGTATTACTGTTATCCTCTCCTCTTTCTCAACTTCTATCCTGGCAAAGACTATAAAACACTGCGCGCCGCTCTGAATTTCCTTCATCACCCCATGGAAGGACAACAACTCGGGCTCCTCTGAGCTGTGGAACAACAACTTCTTCTCCCGGCAGTCTATGAGAACGTGATTGGCAGAGAGCCAATCCATTCCCAAGATCACATCTAACCCTTGCAGAGGGAGGCATATAAGATTGACTTTGTATACGCGCCCCTCTACCTCAACTGGACATCTAGCACACACAGAAGAAGTCCTAACCAACCCAGATGCCGGAGTCGATACCACTAGATCAAACGGTAGCTCACACACCGGCAGACCCAACTCCCGCATACAAGACTCTGACACAAAGGAGTGTGTCGCTCCAGAATCAAAAAGAACAGAACAGGACTTGCCAGAGATCACACAACAACCAACAACTAGATTACCTGAACCTGCCGCCTCTGACCCAGTCATCGCAAAAACTCTGCCTGTAGCCTGAGGCCTGCCGCCTCCTCTCCTCTGCTGAGTCTGACTAGAAGTCTGGCTCTGAGTCTGTGATGAAGGTCGTGCCACTGTCCTCCTCAGAGTAGGACAATCCCTACCAAAGTGGCCCTCTCTGCCACAATGGTTGCACCTGCGGAAACCCGATAGCTGCGGGCAAAAACTCTTTACGTGCGGTCCTCCGCAGTGGTGGCACTGGATCCTGCTGGGTGGGGAAGAAAATCCTCTAGACCCCTGTGACTGTGGATGGGGCCTAGCATAAGGCTTCCTCTTCTCTTCGGCTCGTGGCCTGGACCCAGATGGTCCGCTAACTCTCTGCTGTGGCTGCTGCTGAGCCTCCACTTCCACCTTCATGCGTTCCATAACCCTGGCCTTTTCTACTAAGGCCGCAAAGTCCTTGATGGACAGTGGAGCTACCATCAGGCGGATGTCTCCTCTGAGACCATTCTCGAACTTCCGGCAACGCCACTCCTCATCGAGCGGCATGGTGTAGAAGCGTCCAAGGTGCTTGAACTGCTCGGCGTACTCGGCCACTGACTTGTTCCCCTGTGTCAGCTGGAGGAACTCCACTTCCTTAGCGTACCTCACGCTATCAGGGAAATACTCTGACAGAAACTTCCTCTTGAAGACTCTCCAGGTGATGTCCTCATGTTTCTCTTCCATTACCAGCTTCATGCTGGCCCACCAGTGCTCAGCCTCTCCGGTGAGCATGTAGACAGTGAAAGCAAGCCTGCTCTCATCGGGACACCTCTTGGCATCGAAGATGCGCTCCATGTCCTTCATCCATTGGTCCGCCTGGTCAGGACTCTTCTTGCCATCAAACTTGGCAGGTTGGTGCTTCAAGAAATCTTCCAAACTCCATTCAGGGGGTGGAGGTTGGGGATGAGGACCGTACACCGGAGCACCAGCAGCATTCTCCCCTAACTGACGGAGAGCATCCACATGCTGCCTCTGAGCATCCTCAGCAGCCTGCCTAGCAGCTTCCATCTGCTGCATCATGAAGTGCTGCTGCTCCAGAGAGGCTTCCTGGCGCTGCATCGCCGCCTCATGCTGTTGTATCAAAGCATTACTCTGTTGCGTCAAGGCTGCAGCCATAGCCTCGATCGCCCTAGCCAGGTCTTGCCCATCGCCCTGAGAAGGTTGAGGAGGAGCTACACGAGGGGGTGCCATATCACTGGACACACAGAAAGTACCATCAGAACTTGGTTAGACTTGAAACTCATCCAAACACGACCAGAAAACACAACGAAAGCTAAGCAAACACATAGCCCACAGACACTTAGGAACGAAGGCTCTGATACCATAAAAGTGTGACATCCCATTTCAATAGATTAACTACTAAATAAAACATCACACGGTTATAATAAAGAGAGGCACTCAGATGAACATAAACGCAGAAAGGTAACTATTACAGTCATCCAGGAG
>Ga0209589_1013317_pt1 | contig 10775 bp, 8 predicted proteins | sample CowpeawhiteBW_FD_187525 | JGI IMG/M metagenome (GOLD analysis project Ga0209589, IMG submission 187525) | Root nodule microbial communities of legume samples collected from California USA - Cow pea white BW (SPAdes) (version 2) | ecosystem: Host-associated > Plants > Roots > Nodule | place: USA...
AAAAAAAAAAAAAAAAATATAAAAAAAAAAAAAAAAAAAAAAAAAAAAAAAAAACTTCCAACATAAGAGATGTATCGCATGAAATGGTTGACTCATTGCATGTATATCATTTAGCATCTAATAAACATTGCAAAAAAACTTTCAGCAATTTGTTGTTTTTTTCTTTTTCTTTCATCAATTATCATCATAGAAACGGGAGTCATAGAAACTAAAAAACATTGTTAAAAGGAAAAGGAACTACAGAAGCCTTTCTGAATGCAACCTATTTGATTATTCTAGTGATTTGCTTTCATTCTTCTTAAACAGGTCTTCATATAATCACTCACTATATATACCATATCTGACAATTCTATTGCTCTAATTTTCCTTCTTCTGGAACCAAGGCTCCAAACCCACTCATTCAAAATATATAGCATGTTAGTAACTTATAGTTACTCTTTATTGTCCTTCTAAGATATAGGTTTCATGTGGTCATTTTAAGAATGACATTTTAGTATCCTTGGCAATTAGAAAGTAAAAATTAAGGTCCAAGATCCACAATGTGGGGCACTGCACTCATGCTGAGGAACCATTCAGTAGGATAGAGGCACCCAATGAATTAACACTAATGACTATTGGTAAATGTTGGCATGGTATAGTTGGAGTTTACTTTTCCTTAGTCGTATGTGAAATTTCAGCAGCATTTGACAATTGTGAGTATTATCTGGGTATAGTGTTGAACAGTGTATATTTAAGCTTCTTATTGACAATTTCTGAATCATACTATGTGTTACTATTCATTCACATTTCAGACATTGATAAAACATCCTAGATGTGATTCACTAAGTTATGTTAATAACTGCTTTGTGGTCATAGGAAGATAACCTAACCACACTCTAAACCTTCCCTCAACAACGGAATATATAGCTTAAAAACTGTCAAGCACAAATTTGAACATACAAACTGCATGTACACACTCATCCACCCAATCACTACCATACCATGCCTAGCATACAACAATTTGAATTTCAACATTACTAAAACTTAATTGCATATACATGGGCTTCTATCATTTGGAATAATTGAAGTTCAACTGTCAACACAAATAAAAGCTCAACTATAACTAGAGGATCATCTTACCGGAATTCGAAATGTAGGAGCACCTCCAAAATAATTTGAAAACAGCTCAGCATTCAAGGTGGCACTCATTAAAACCAACCTTAAATCCCTACGCCGTGGAAGCAGATCCTTTAGCACAATCAACAAGAAGTCTGAAACAAACACAAACCAGCAGCCGAAAGCATAAGTCTTCTTAAATACTTCTTTGGCATTATATAAGGCATTAACTGATATTAGATTGTCAGCCAGGAGGAAACTACCTTCATTCATGCCTCTTTCATGAATTTCATCCACAAAAACATGGGTTATACCATTCAGATTACGATCACTCAGCAACCTTCTAAGTAATATACCACTGGTACAAAATAGCAGATGGGTGTTTTTCCCTTTCATTCCTTCTAATCGAACTTTGAAGCCCACCTATCAAAAAACCTCTGTTGTGGTATAGCAGCAAGAACAAAGATATTCCCAATTTTAAAATCCCATTCAAAAGAAAAAGAGTAGTTTATGAATCCTATATTTTCTTCATGAATAATAATATGTGCATCTAAGTTTTCTTTAAAATTACATGTATCTGAGTTTTGGTCCATTTGCAGAAAAGCAGAGCTTACTGTTTCACCAAGAGGCTCTCCACGCTCAGCTGACACTCTCTCAGAAACTGCCATGGCAGATATCCTTCGAGGCTGCGTGCAAATAATGTTACAAAATGCTCCACGGCCAGACTCTATCTGTGATTCTAATACATATTGAGGAATTTGAGTGGTTTTACCACAGCCAGTCTCTCCAGATACAACTATCACCTAGATCATTATTCATCAAATAAGGTATCAATTATGAATTCATAACCTCAACTGAGCTCATACATTCAGTTCATTCATAGTGAAAACCATAGACAGTGATAACATAGTTAATCTGAAAATTACTAGAACGGATTGAATAAGGACGGGTTGAATTTCAACAAGTAAAATTCAATAAAATGGCATAATTATAAGGTTGTAGAGCTGTTAAAAGCAATCTGCCACTCATCACAAGCCTTCTCATCATTTTGAAAAATTTTATTAAGTGCATAGCATCTATTAATTTTAAGTCAAATGAAAATACCAAACTAATCATTCAAGGAAGGGGACAAAGGAAAGACTATAAATCAATTTTAAAAAATGTTCGATACAGGGCATGAAAAGACAAATAAAACAAACTCAAATACCAAAAAAGAAAAATGCAATCTAATTTTGATATGACTTTCATTGCAAATTTTTCCACAGGGTGCAATGCAGATTTCAAAGACCTATTAGTGTATTTTAAGTGTTGGTTCAGTCCAATTCAGCTTAAATTTACATACTTTTCAGATGCAGGTAATGGCGGCTTGGTAGAGTCTAACTAAAATACTAAGTGTCAAAGTCCAGTTTCATTCTTCAGTTCTCTGTTTATTTTTTATAATGATGTCCTAAAACCTTGTGGGATTATGGATAGTCCATACAGTGTTTGGTTTTTGAAGTTCAGAGTACTAAAGATGTGTTCATAGCTTACCTCGCACATATATACTGAAACACGATTAGCAAGCATACCTGATTGTGTGCTATAGCTTGAAGTAAACCTTGCTTTTCCATAAATGATGGTAGAGACTTCCGGAATTCCAGCATCTTCCTGCCTTCAGGTGATTCCTGTACTCAAAGTACAATATATATAGTTTAAAGCCAAAAGTATGCAAATTATTTCAAGAACCTTCTGATTCATTGAAAAGAATACAAAGAAAAAGCCACAAGTAAAATAAATGGTATTTTTTAGAATCTTAATTCACTAAAAAATATTTGTTCGCTTAAAATATAGGGATAATGTAAGACGCCCATTAAGCAGACTCAATAAAACATACAGAAACCACATGTACCATACTCATACCTAGAATCAGCATAGCTCTATGCAACACTACAAGCTTGTATCTGGACTCTCTGTGTGCATCTGTACACATCCATTTTTTAACTATCTGGCTCTAGAGTGCTTAATGGCATGAAAATATCTTATTTTCATAGAAGTAGGCCATTTTTAAAAACAACAAAAATACAATTATTTGTTTGTAAGATTGCTGAAAGAAAACTTGTGTGTCGTCAACCAACTCCAAACTTCATTTGCAAGCTTTTATTAAGAACATGCAAATATCTGATTGGTAAGCCTTCAGATAAATCATGAGTATTCAAATTTGGATAGCAATTAATATTTAAGTTCTTCCATGGTCAATACACAAGCTTGCAAGCCAGGAAGCTGGCAGCAATAGTATCATTTAGTATCACAAAAGAAAAGTAAAATTTTTACTTTTCTCTCATACAACAAAGCAAAGGCAGACAAATAACATGCTACAGAAAGGACTGTACAACAAAGAACATAACAGTGCTTGTGGGCCAAGCTAAAAAATTGGAACCTAGCCTCCTCGTACCATTTAATCTTCAGTGTGTAATTGTGTATAAGATATAATCTATGCAAGGACAAACATATATTTTCATTTTAAGTTAGAATGACCACATAGACAAACTAATAATTTCGCTATGAAATTAGAACAGAAAAGAAAATTAATAAATTACAAAAGTAAACCCAACAGTCACAGACTCTTAATTGTGATTAATTCATGCATGTGTGATACCAAACAAAATCTAACAGGAAAATTCTAGAAATCAAACAAGACCTGCCAAGTTCTTTGCATATTGCGCATCCTCAAACTCCTCTTCTGGAGAACCTTTTCCATGACAGATTCATCCACAAAAGAATCAACATTTTCGTCAATGTCTATTTCTTTAACTTGATTGGTGGAGTTCCCATCATCCAGGCTGTCAGTTGTCTTTGCAGAATTTAACTGAAGTCTATCAAGGTACTCCTGCAGCAAACCCTCAACCCTCCTTTGCAAGCTTAGTGGAATCACCACCTGTGACAGCGGAATGTACGAGAATTATTTTTCTAGGACACAAACAATCCTAGTACAAATTGAAGTTTTCTACCCACCGGTCCTTAGCCAAGTTATTACCTCTCTTTGAGGACGTTTGTCATCCAAATCTGGACGGTAGTTGGGAAGAGGCACCTTGCTTGCAACGACCACTTTTCCAAACAACTCACTGTATTATGATAACCAACACGAATCATTAATTGAAAACAAAAGACACAGATTCTTTAAAAAGTCTGAATATCTTTTAAAGTCAATGAGTCTTTCTTTTTCTCTCATTTCAAAAGGCATGAATAAACGTGTATTATTTTACCTGTATAGCCCCATTCTTTTGGCAAGGTTAGCTATCTGTTCATAGTCCCTCCTATCTTTTTTATCTCTTGATACAATCTCCTGGTCCTTTTCGCTGCGTAACAGCATGCTGAGTTTCCATTTCCACTCGTCCACATTGGCCACCGTAGACGATACCTACAATAACCATTACATTTTCTCAGAAATAGTGGCCCTGTACCAGAGCTGACCATGATTTTCAGAACCTACTGAATACAAAAAAATAGATTCCATTTTATCCAAATTGAACCTTAATCAAATTCCATCTTCGATTGAAAAGCCTCAGCATTTGTAACAAAAATATTTGTAGAAAACATATCCGCAACCAGTTCATAGGCATTAAAATATCTTCAAATGCAACTGTACTATTTTTCAATTTAATCCATGCTATCAAAACATACTAACATAACCAGACAAGGCGAGCTTAAAATACCTGAACAAAAATAAAATCATTTTCACCAAAACCACACGTGAAACATCTAAGCATATCAAATAAACAACAAAATTTGAAAGAAAAAACAGACAGAGAGAAAAGAAGAACCTGCTGGTTCTCAAAGTCACCGTCGTATTCATCATCGGAGAACTGTTCGAGGGAATAGTAGCTGGAGAAGAGGCGGGTGGTGGCGACGGAATTCGCGCTTCGTATGGAAGAAGGGAAAAACCTGAAGAGTGGCGTTGAGGTTGGAGAAGAAGAAGCGACGCATTGGCACGTGTGGTGGTGAAGTTGAAGGGACTTGGCACGTGCTATGAGCAGAGACACTGCAAACTTTGAATTGCGCATCGTTGCAGAGGCATTGCGGTGTTGCTTTGATACCTCTTCAAACGCAAGAGTGTCGCAATGGAGTTTGAAATGTGAAGAAGAGAGATTCGTCCGGTCGGACTCTATCAACCCGAACCGTTTTAAGTTTTGGGTTGTTTTAGGGTTGGGTCGGACTACCCGAGCGAGATTATAGAATGAAAAAAGGTTTTTTTTTAATGCAATTAGGTAAACTTAAGAAAAATTATATTTAAATAAGTAGATTAATTTATTAATATAGAATACATCCTTTAATTAAATTTATCAATTTCAATTAGTTTTATAAATAAAAACTTAGTTTTCTTACTTTTCTTTATTTTTAATAGAATGTTTGATTAGTTGCAACAAGTCAAAATACCTACAAATAATAACTAATGTAATTTTTTATTGAATTTATTAAAATAAATAAGTGTTTAGAATTATGTTTTTTGTTTTGGGGCAAATCTTCCATAGTGAATTTGTGTTCTCCAAATAAGATCATATTATTAACTTTCATATCTTAGTTATGTTAGTTGACACTTCAAACAATCATTTGTCATCACATGTAAATTTATTAAAAAGAATACAAAACATGTATCAAACTTATGATAAAAATTACAAACATAGACAAACTAGACCTATTATGACAAAACTTTAAATGAATACATAAAGGTACAACATTAAATCACTTATATTGTTCTATATGAATCAAAGCTAAATGAACTAACTTATCGGCACAATGATTTTCTTCACGAAAAACATGAGAAACTTTGAACTGGATATGCTTACAAAAATGCAAGCACCGGGGTCATCTTCCTCTAATACTCCAAGGAACCACTCATTGATCCAAAAAACATGACACATTGAAAAATAATTACTTACTAACCAAAGCCTTTAACACCTACCTCCAAGCATGCTCCAATGCATAAATAACCTTCATAAATTCGGCACAAAAATAGAAGTTTGTATCCTAAAAATACTGAAAACTACCCAATATTCACTCCGACTTCCTTTAAAAACTACCAATACATGAAGCCAAACCAAGACAACTCTTAACTACATTATTAGTATTCACCTTAAGCCAATTGGCAGATGGAACGTACCATATTACTTCCATAAATGAAACCACCATATCTTTCCCAATTTGAATATTGAAAAATTTCAGCACCAAAATATTAGAGACAATATTACTCATATGCTTTTTATATTTTTTTTTAATAGCCATAGACTTTAACTCCTTAATTTGAAAAAATAGTAAAAGGAATTGCACTACTAAAAAAACTCATATTTCCTGCCAATTTTGTTTTGAAAATTTTTTTGTAGAAAATACTTATAAATTTTGTTATGAAAAAAAAATTGTAGGAAATTGCTGCCAATTTTTTTACAAAATATTTTGTATAAAACACTTTTTGCAAAAAGAATTGTAAGAAATACTTACGAATTTTATAATTTTGTAGGAAATAATTACCCACGAAGGAATTACCTGCCAATTAAAATTCTTAGAAAAAATAGCAGAAAAAAACCTTTTCTTGCAAATTTTTTTAACAAATTTGCAAGAAAATTCCCATGTAATATGAGAATTTGTAGTAGTGTTGGAATTAGATCCTGAAATCTATGATTTCTCATCCTCCAAAACTTCCAAATAATTGTAGTGATATGGCAGTCACTTTCATCACTGTGAGCACATGACTACAATGACACTTCATAAATTGAACAACCAAATCCAAAGAAGAAAACTGCAAATCTTAAAAAACTTCCTTCAACCATTCCCATAATAACAATAAAACAATTAAAATACAAATGAGAAAAATATTCAACATTATTACCACACAAAGAACACATTGAGCATAAAATCACTCCTTTTTTAACTTCTAAATCAATATGTAAATGACCATACAACAATTTTCAAAGAACCAAAGTTTTAACTGGTGGCACCTCATCCATCTAAATAAGTTCCCTCAATCCACACGTTCCATACTAGTAAAACATTTTTGCAACTTTTGAGAAAGTAATATGTCTTCATTCTCATTAACCATTAAACAAGAAAAATCAAGCACTCTTTATATTTTTTATACTATAAACTAGCATGTCTCAGCACCTTAATGCCCCCATTATGGTTACAAGCCAATGCTACCTAACTTGACAATCCACATAGATTGTCAGAGGTTTATAAACAATAAGATCCTCCATTAACTGTCTAATGTGGGACTTGAAAAAGAAAGACCTGATCATGAAAAAGTAATAACTTCACACTTTCCCTCCTTTACATCCTTCCACAAATCAGCTTTACTAAAATACAAAAAGGTGAAGGTTCAAGCTATAAATGTCAAAAAATCTTTAATTGCGGGTATTTGTGGATAAAACCCATAATGGATAGAAAATAAATATTGTAAATGAATACCCATGGATAACGGGTATTTTTTATATCCTCATGTTATCGGAACGGGTATCATAGTATATGTATCCGTGGATACCCGTATCTGCTACACTTTATTTTAAATTGAAAAAAATGATTAAAACATTAAAACATCAATTTTGACTAAATTAGTTTTAAATAAGTCTTCATTTCTTTATAAATTGTCATTCAATACTATTTAAATAGGCTATTTGCACTTTGTGTAGGATTTATGAATGTTATGCATTGTATTTTTATTTGAACTTATGGCTAAAATATTCTGAGCCAATCGGTCTAAACAAAAATGTCAAAAGTGGGATTTGAACCCACACCCTCTTTCGAAAACCAGAACTTGAGTCTGGCACCTTAGACCACTCGGCCATCCTGACACCTATGATAAGGTTGTGAATCCTAAAATAAACTTGTAGTTCATTATCATATATGTTGGAAGAATTTATAAATTAAGTGCATTATAGCTAAACATTAAACAAATATTAGTTTTCGTTTGAGATTAAATACAAATGATTAAACTTTAATCATTTGTATTAAATTTTAAATTGTCCGATAAGATAGTTTGAAAAAATTATTTTTCATAATTAGCTAAAATGTGTACATTGAAGTTTATACATAAATTTGATAATATTTCGATTCATACCATTTTGTGTTGTTCTCCGAATACTTGATTATGGTCATGAGTAGTCACTTTCATTTGGTGTACTTCAGAGACCAATGCAAAATGTTTCCAAAATTTTATCAAAATTTTTATGTTAAACTTCTTCGTATACATGTTAGCAAATTATGAAGAAGAAGAAAGAAATATATATATATATATATATATATATATATTAATGGGTAGAGTTAAAATTTTGAGACTGATGGAGTTTGTTACAAATATCGATCAAAGTTGGATGAATCTTTGTGAACACAATATATGCTCAAGAACATACAATTTATGTGAATGAGATATATTTTTGTCTTTGTATTCATTGTCTTAATCAAATACGTTAAGACTTAGGCATAATGTGTAATCATCTATTAATCTTTGGTATAGTGAGGAGTTTTACAGTTTGGAATTGGCATGGAGAAGTATTACACTAGTCTACGATGTCACTAGGAACAAATTATGAAGACAAATGGATGAGTGGTCATTTATAGGACATGATACGTGATGTTGGCGAAAACAAAATTGGAAGAGATCATTTATATGATTCTCTTAATTGTGATTTAGAGGAAGAGTTATTCGCAAGATGTGTTAAATTTACACAACTGTTAGCAACTTTGAAATTGTTCAGTTTAAAAGCAAGAAATTGATGGACCGATAAAAGTTTTCACAAAATTGTTGGAGTTGTTGAAGGAGATACTTATAGAAAAGAGTTTGCGTCACTGAAGGCGTATCCAACATGTGGTTTATCACCGTTTAAAAATAAAAATTGATGGAAATAGTGGTTTGGAAGACGTAGATGGTCCACCTACTAAGGTGATGTAGTACTTGCTTATAATACCTAGGTTGAAACGATGTTTGCCATTAAAAAAAGATATGAATAATCTGAAATGACATTTTGATGAAAGAAAGTGTGATTATCTTCTTCGATACTCAGCTGACTCTCCACATAAAAGAAGATTAATTAAATGTTTTCATAATTTGGTGCAAAGCCAATAAAAATTTCAATTATATATATATATATATATATATATATATATATGATTCAGAATATATTAAAATAATGTGATTAAGATATAATTTTTATAAATATTTACTCATTGAGGTTGATATTTAACATATATATTCTTACATTTTGAAATGATTGTCTTGATTTTATGGTATAGAAATTGCTTAGACGTTAAAGAATTTTTTATTTTTTGACAAAAGATCATTCATCACATAGTACTTGAAAATATCGCCACCTAAAGTTTGGAGAGGAATTTCATGATAAAAAATATGACATCATCGAAATTGTAACATCGTACATATTGTTATAAATCTTTTTTTTTTCTCTAACGAACATAATCCAAAAGAAAAACATTATGTGTTATCGTTAATTATGATGGGAAAATTTGTTACAAAAATGTTAGTCACTTAAATGAATTCTATGTCACTTAAATGCGAAAGAGAGTAATAAGTTATTAAAACTTGAAAAGTGATTAATGAAGAATGTGCTTGAATTATTTACCTTTTATTCTCTTATGAAATTATAAATATCTAAAATAGAAAAAAATATCTATTAAGACAATCTCCGGTATTTGTATATGAGAAGAAAGATGCAAAGTAAGAATTAACATCATACATTATTATAGATGTTACCGGACACTACACCATAAATTAATAAATAATTAAAGAGATCATGACCATATTCAAAACAAGCCCAAAAATGGATTGAGTTTTTTGTGATCTTTATGTTCTTCATTAAAAATCAAAGTAGGCTTAACTTTTAACTATTATTATTTTAATTAATAATAGTATTATTATATTTATTATTATCATCATTATCATTAGTACTGTTCTTATTATAATAATAGTATTATTGTATTACTTCTTATTATAATAATAGTATTATTATATTTATTATTATTATACTTCTTATTATTACATTTACTATTTTTGTTACGATTATTATTAATATTTTATTTATTTATTAGCATTATTATTTTTTATTATGATTATTAGTAGTATTATTTTAATTAATAGCATAATTAATATTAATAATATCGTTACATTTAATAATAATATTACTATTAACTTTGTTGATGTAACATCTCATTTAAATAATAACATAATTAAATGAAATATTACACCAGATAATATAAAGAGCATAGTTGCGGAGTATAAGGTCACTCCTTACCGTTATCCAAGGTACTTAAAAGAAAATACTATAGCTCACTACAATGCCTACAACCCAAAAGGAGTAAGAGATAGCCAGTATTCGAAATAAAGTCTCAGGGATAATACAATACACGGGCCTTAGCCCTAAAGAAAAACCCAAATAAAACGTGAAGTCCATCACAAGTAGACTATGCAGCGGAATCATCTCTCCCTTATTGACCACGAGTACCTCTCGCATCTGCTCCCATCAATAAATTGATGATCATCGCAAAGGTAGAAGAACAACATACAAGGCAATCAAACAAGCAAAGGGTAAGCTAGAGCCAAAAAGATTTCATCATGCAATCAGATATACTTTCACAGTCCAATATACACAGATCATCCAAGCATGTTATGACCTTCAAATCAATACACTAAGACTCGACTCGAC
>Ga0209589_1013318_pt1 | contig 10775 bp, 4 predicted proteins | sample CowpeawhiteBW_FD_187525 | JGI IMG/M metagenome (GOLD analysis project Ga0209589, IMG submission 187525) | Root nodule microbial communities of legume samples collected from California USA - Cow pea white BW (SPAdes) (version 2) | ecosystem: Host-associated > Plants > Roots > Nodule | place: USA...
TATATATTTTTTTATATATATATATATATATATATATATATATATATATATATATATATATATATTTTAGATTTTAAAATCTATACAATTTTTTATAATTTTAGATTGTTTTTGTACATTTTCATACAATTTTTTTTATAGATTTTTATGATTAAAATATTTTTAGATTTTTTTTTTTGTAAATGTGGGTACTCACGAATATCCGCATATATTAAAACAATATACAGGTACCTGCACAAATATAGAGACGAATACGAAGCATATATTTATCCAACGGGGGTAGTGGAGAGCTATTACTCGTACCTGCTGATAAGTGTCTCCATGACATCAAAAAGTATAGTAATTTAGACACTTATTCAAGGTCTAAATTGTTTTTATCAATGAAAAAGACCCATGTTTAGTGACATCTTTGAACATCCTACTTAGTTGAATGAAAAACAAGGAAACTAATGAAATAACTATTTTGTAGGAAAAAAGTGGGAGAAATCAAGCACTGAGTTGAGCCACTATGGACGAAGCTCAGCCATGACAGTTGAGAATACAACACAATCACATAAATATTTGGTTGAGCTTGAAAAGTGCTATTGAGCCACACACTTGAGCCGGAATCAATGGTAAGATGCATTGCATGGAGCTGACAATGAAGTGACACCTCAATCATCAAAATAACAGAAGAAACTCATGTGGTTGAGCACAACAAAAGAAAAACTTAGAAAAGAAGTTCATGTGGCTAAGCCAAGAAAACCTGACTAAGCACCACTCACATTAGTTTATAAAACATGGCCTTCCCCTCAAGCTAAAGCATCATATCTGTTGAAAATTGTTTAGGATAGACAAAGAGGAGATTGAGTGGATTCGTGTGTATTAATGGGGCTAATTTCCATCGTGTGTGGCTAAAACCCAAAGTACAAGGTTGGATGTAATTGAATTCTCCCTTTTTCTGTTTGCAATTTAATTTTGTGTGCATCTATTGTTGCTTTGAGTCTTTATATTGTGAATTTTTTTATTTCTCTTTGTCATTTTAACTGGTTCAAATTGAGTTGAGAAACTAGTTTGACTTGTGGTCCAAACAATTTGTCATACTTGTACTAGTGTCTATTTGGTAGTTAAAAGGGACGAAGGGTAGAACAGTCCTAAGCATTAAGGTGGAGATTTATTCTACCAAGAGTTGAGGAATCATCTTGGGTATAAATTTCCTAGGTTTTAGCAGGGATGCATTTAGATCTATCTAAAAGAGTACTTCCATAACAAAGATTCTTGATGGATTTTAGGTGAAAGAGGAGAAATTAAAAACAGAATTTAGGATAGGGAGAAAATGTTCAACCTTGTCACTTGTTTCTATCATTTCTTTCAACACCTTTTCTAAAACAAAAATTGTAGAATATAACAAAGTGTCATTATAGTATAAATATTGGTAATGCTTTAGACAAATATACGTGATACGACTCTTGAATACTACTTTAATTCACCAATACACTTGGTGGAACTAATTGTTAACAAAAAGTCATCACCTACCCCACCCTCTTAACATCTGTAAGTATGGAAGCTAGGTACTTTTGCATGACTAACAGAAATATATTTGTGAGCCAAAATAATCATAATAACAAAATCATTTACATTAAAATTTTAGTACTTAACCACCAAAGGTTAAACAAAATAATAGAATTTTTTTTTATATAATCAGGAATATATATATATATATATATATATATATATATATATATATATATATATATATATATTTAAAGCAATGAGTTTATGGCTTAATTTCTACATTTTAAAGAGAAAATTTCATCTTGCTAAATTATATATTTTCTCAAAATCTAGACATCATTTTCTTCCTAATTCTAAATTCTTTAATTACAACTATTACACTGTCCAAAAGTTTCTCCCCTCAAAAGCTAATTGAGTTTTATCTATAACCTTATCAGCCTATTTTATTATTTTAGACACTAATGTTCATTGAATTCAACAATGGGAAATTGTTATTTCTTGAATAAATAATGCATTAGACCCTTTAGCCTAAATACTTTTGTTATAATATCTCTCCACAAAAAACATTATGTGACTTTCTACCTTGTATATTAAGCATTAAACATCTTATAAATTTTAGGGATATTAAGATATCTTTCTTTTCATATAATATTTTTCACAATATATTGAAATTTTGTAAAACAATATTAGTAAAATATAAATAAAGCACAATCAATATTTCAATTTTAAATAACGGTAAATGCCAATCTGCTAAATCGGCAGGCGTAAGTCTCTTTTACAGAAAAAAGAATCTGGCAAAAGGATTAATTGACATATAAGAAATTTTTAGAATAATAATATTTTGACTCACTTTTTTTATTCATTTCACCCCTTCACTCTCACTCTTCCATTATCTATTTTTATTTTATTTTTTTACTGATGTAATGTGATAATGTTAGAGTAATTAGAATGATAAATCAAAAGTGTAGATAAAAATAGGTTAAAATATCATTATCTAAATTTTTATTTTCATCTAGCAACTCATTTTATATTCAATAATTTTTAATTTATATTTTGATTAAATAACTTAATTTATTATAATATATGTCAACGCATATTTTCCTAAAATACCTTTTAAAGCAGTGAATTCAGACGTTCGGCACAACCTTTAAGATCACAGAAAAATTTCATGTAACAAGTGTCATGAACTTATATATAGCCTAAAAATAACTTTAATATTTAATACCAAAGCTAGCAAAAAAAAGAAAGCTTAGACCTATCCAACTCCATTTTAACGTGAAAAGTGTTATTAAAATTGAAGGAGTTGTTAATTATGTTCTGGACTAAAAGATCCCTTAACACATTATTAATTTTTTTTTATACAAGAAAAAAATTATATATTATATAAAAGACATTAGAAATCCTTCAACCCGTTTACATAAACAAAACACTACAAATTTTCTTTCTCTTCGTACATCCAAATATGACCCACTCATGTAGTGATAAGCTTGATAAATATTTGGTATTTAAGCTTATTAACCTCTCTTATTTGTTTTTATTTCATGTGTATTATGTTTATTTCTTAGGTAGTTTATTAGTATTTTGTGTTCTGTTTAGTTAGGAGTATTTTTCTTTTCTTAGATCATTGTATAGGTAATTGTATAGTCATCCATAAATACACCAAGAAAGAAAATTAAAGCACATCATGATACCATGAAACATAACATAAGAGTGCAACTATTTTACAAAAGACTGCTCATAGAATAAGAAATTACATGGGCGACAATGCCCCAAAAGATGCTCCATAGAGCAGGAGCCAACCCTTGAATACTAAACTGCAGTGTTCCCATCATCCTGATGACTAATAGGGTTTTCCACATATGCTCACACCAATAACTTGGTGATCATTGCAAAGTGGAAAATCCAAATAGAAAAACAGACACCAAACAGAAAGGGTAAGTTAAAGTAAAATATTTTTTATGATGTTATGGAGCAAGTAAATATTAAATCAGGTTATAAACATATAAAGCAGTAGGCACGCAAACCATGTGATAGTAAACAAATGCAAGACCTTCTGACTCAATTATCGGATTATACTCTTGATATAGAATTCTAAAGGAAGTGTTCTGATTTCTAAACTCTGCAGAGTCTAGACACAAAGGGTTATCACCTAACCACACCCCAGGGTTAATCCCATGATCATCTAAGGTCATTATCCTGCCAAAGACTAGAACCTCATGCCACTCTCACTACATAAATCATTCTATTCTATATGAGCGTCAACGATTATTAAAGTTTAAGATACCTTCCTTTATCTAGACATCTCTTATAAGGTATACACTAACCACACCAACACCAAGAGTTTCCCATGAAACTCTTTTACCAACAACATTCCACATGTCATCTCAAGCATTATATTCTCATGTCAATGCACAACCAACCAACCAAGTCATGTCTCATTTCATACCAACACATACATTTCAGTCTCATTAAAGCATACAAAACAGGCATAGTCATATACTCCGAGCTTGAAATGTAAATAAAATAATCATGGATAAATTTTAGCCAGTACAATGTTTTTTGCATGAGTCTCGCCAAGCTAAAGGTCCTCGCTCAAGCGAGAGAGATTTTCTTGCTCAAGCGAGCCCATCTCGCCTAGGCGAGAGTTCGAACAGTGAACACTGCAAGTTTCTACGTGTTCTCGCTTAAGCAAGACCTTCTCGCTTAAGCGAGATGACTCGTCGCTCAAAACGGAAGCTCGTCGCCTGAGCGAGAGTTCGAGCAGAAATCAGGGTGAGCTTCTGCTATTCTCACCTAGGCGATACATGCTCGCTTGGCCGAAAATACCAATTTTTGCCATTGTTCACGCATGCAACAACCAGACATTCGAAACAAAACAACATTTCAATGTTTTCCAAGCAACCATAGCTGCACACAAGCATTATAAACACGAAACAGAACTAAAAACAGACATATATTAAGAAAACATGAAAATCCTAACTTCCCTTACCTAGACAGATGCTAGCAAACAACACAGACACCCAACAGATGAGCACCACAACTCCAGGAACAGATTAATGAGCTAAAAATATGGACACCAGAACAAAAATAGGGTTACGAAAATGAACCTAGACAGAACCAAGGCAACAGAGCTGGAAAGGAGACATCCAGAAGTTTGAACTCAATTTACTTAAAGAAAAATCAACTCAACTAGCTCGACGAGGATGAGCTTATGTCCTAACATAACTCTCTATTGAAGGAGGAAGAAAAAGGTATTTAGACCTTACCACTTGACTTGACCCAACTCATAAAATAAAATAAGGTCTCACAATTTCCTATCAAATTTACATGTATTAAACAAATCTATCGTAACAAGAGTTCCATACAGCAAAATTTTATAATCAAAAGATGCTTAATATTAAGAAAGATACACAACCTTAATAACCGAACTCTATTTTATTACACGTTAAACTTATATTTGATAGTTATTTATAACAGTCACATCTTACCATATACATCATATTGAGACTTGTTTTGATAGATTTAGACATGATCAAAATATGTATTAAATTTTTAAATTATTTTCTTTTAATTAATAAATTTCCATAATTAGTTATAAATGTAGTTTCAAGTCGGACCATGGTTCTAGGATTGCTCACCCACATAGAATCATGCATGTCTGTCATTGTTGGCATTTGTCATTACTCTGATTTACCTCGTAAAGTGTATTAACCTTTTCTTCATTCAACATGAACCCTAGTTCATGCTATAAAAACCACCCCACAGTGAGCTAATTTCATCAAACTTCTACTTGAGAAATATCATTCATATCCAAACTAGCTGCTCTAATGGCTTCAAAAGGTGCGCATGATGAAGACAACCTAAGTCTCTCCCTTCGCATAGAGAATGCTTGGGCAGACACTTATCAGTTCTACCTGTTTGAAAATTTTTGGTGTCCATCAATTCATTTTCAAGCAGTAAACAGTTTTAAGAAAGAGTTTCAAGCAAAAGACAGCGACATTGTTGTTGCTAGCTTTCCCAAATCAGGTACCATTTGGTTAAAAGCCCTTACTTTTGCTATTGTCAATCGCCAAAGGTTCTCTTCCTTGGAAGACCATCCATTACTGAGTTCCAACCCTCATGAACTTGTGCCTTTTTTTGAGTTTATCTTTGGTGCTGATGATATTCATGGCCAAATTCTTCATCTTTCCAACATGGCTGAGCCCAGGATTTTTGGTACTCACACCCCATTTCCCTCGTTACCCGAATCAATCAAAGAGTCTAACTGCAAGATAGTCTACATTTGCAGAAACCCTTTTGACAACTTTGTTTCTGCATGGAATTACTTTAACAAAATCAAGCCAACGATTGTGTCTGAATTAACATTGGAGGAGGCTTTTGAATTGTACTGTAATGGGGTAATGGAATATGGTCCATGGTGGAGTCACATGTTAGGTTACTGGGAAGAGAGCATACCAAAACCAGACAAAGTTTTGTTCTTAAAGTATGATGATCTTAAAGAAGATATCAACTTTCATGTGAAAAGTGTTGCAAAGTTCTTGGGTTGTCCTTTTACTGAGGAAGAGGAGAACAATGGAGTTGTTGAAAGCATAATCAAACTGTGTAGCTTTGAGAAGATGAAAGATTTGGCAGTGAATAAGTCTGGAATGTATGGCAGGGGAGGCATCGAGAAGAAGAACTTCTTCCGTAAGGGAGAGAATGGAGATTGGGTGAATTACTTTTCTCCTTCCATGACAGAAAAATTATCCAAAATCGTTGAAGAGAAATTAAGTGGATCGGGTTTGTCGTTTAAGATGTGTTCTTAACTTCATCATCTCATGTTGTTGTTCTAGTGTCTGGTTTTGTTGATGTGTAATAAGTGGCTACACTAGGGTCAATAGTGTAGTTGTAATGTGTGGTGAATGTTCGTGTCAGTTTTTCCTTTCGTTGAATAAGATGTCCTATGTTGTAGAGACAAAGTTAACTACCTTAATTTGTTTCCTTCTAGGATGAGTTCTGTGATGATTCATGTAGCTTTTGCTGAATTAAATGATCAATTTGCTTTTTAAGGAATCTCTATTGTATTTCGCTTTCTTTTTAGCTAATCATTCTCTTTTATAAGTTTGGAAGGAAAAATAAAAGAAAAAGTTTCTTTTAAGGTTTTTTTTTTTTCCTACAATCTTAAGTTCTAATAATAACATATTAAATTGAGATATTTAATTAAAATATAAAATAAATTTTTGAACAAAAAGTTAATAAAATCAACTGAGAAGTAAGAATATATAAACTAAGTTATTGAATAAAAATTAATAAAATCAGTGGTGAAGTGAGAATATGAATTTACCCTGGTGTCAAGAAATATATGCATGGTTATAATCTCAAAAAGTAAAGTAAGAGTTAAATTGAATTCAAATGATAATTTAGATGTAACACTTCAAATACAAATAAATATATAATTAAGTTATGATAAAATGATCTCATAAGGATAAAAAAATATCCTTACTCGTGGGTATTTGTAGATAAAATCCGTTATGAGTAAAAAGTGGATATTGTGAATGGATATGTGCGAATAAAGGATATGAATATTTTTTATATCTCATGTAAACATAACTGGTACAGATATCATAATATCCATACTTGCAGATACTTATACCCGCTATGCTCTAATTTAAATTAAAATAAAAATAAAATAATGATTAAAAATTAATATATTGATTTTGAAAGAGTTATTTTTTATTAATTAATTTTTTAAAAATTTCAATTTTTTATATATTATCATTCAATTTTATTTAAATAGATTATTTTCATTTTTTTTTTAATTTTTAAATATTATATATTATATTTTTTTTGAATTTATAATTAAAATATCTTGTTAAATATTTTAAATTTTTTTTATAAAATTTATATATTTATAAATATTTATAAATATTAAAAAAAATATAAATACCACCCTAGTATATTTATATAAAAATAGATATAAGATAAATATTTATCCCACGTATCAAATACAAACAACTATTACAAATACCATAACCATCCTGATTGACATCCGTGCCCACAGATTCTTTACAATCCCCTTCTCCTGCACAATTCCACATAACTAAAAGGAAAATGTTGGGAAGCACAATAATAAAGAGGTGGACAAGAGAAGAAATGAAAAATGCAGATATGTCAGTAATGATAAAATCACTCATAATAAGGAAAAATAATATAATAATCAATTCCTCACCATCAATCATGTGGACCTTTTTCAGAACAGTAACCATAAACCAAATGGTCCTCACTGCAAAATTGTTAGAACATAGTTTACACATTTTCTTTTATGTTTATGTCATCAGTTTTCAAATTTTGAAATTCTTTTCCTAACAATACACTAATATATAATACACAATCAAATTTTGTTGTATATAACTACATCATTTTTAATAAGAAGTTATGTTATCTTAAACTATGATAAGTTATCCACCTCGGATGTACTATAGGTTTTTCATAATAATTCATAAATTTCTTGAAGCACCGATACAAATTATATCACATATTGTTGAATAGCACGTAACTAGTTCATGGCTGAAATGTGAGTCAATTAATTCTAGATGGAAGCCAAGTACAATTTTTCATCTTCTAATGTTTCATTTCAAAACAAAAGTTTGAATTCAAACTATGAAGATGACAACATCACCGTAAAATAGTATTTTATTTTCGGATTAACTATTACTGTGCAACAATTATGTAAACAATGACGAACCTTGACCAATAATTTTGGAAAACCAAAATAATATATTCAAAATTCAAAATTTATATATTTTAATTATTGTCATTAATACAATAAAAATAAAAATAAAAGTAAATAACTAATTTAGTATAACCGTACGTACACAAGAAATCACACGTATACAAAGAATTGTCCTTCGTTCTTTCAGATTTTTAAACTCATCAATAATTGAATCAAAACTAGAATTTTCAACTATTTATTTTTCAATGTAAATATAAACATGTTTCAAAGAATTAATATAAAGCATGTTCCTCTAATTGAACACTATGATCATTTGTACCATGATTCAGGATACATAAAGATAAGATATTGAATTTGAATTGTTTTCATCGTCACGAAAAACTTTCTTTTTATCACTTTAAAAATAAATATATCCTTCTATTCTTCATCAATATATCTATTTCTTTTTTAAGTTTAAGATTAAAAAATGATTTATCATAGTTTAATTAACAAATAAAAAATTAAGAGTCACTAAAAGAAAAGAAATCAATGACAATCAAGTTTCAATTAAAAGATAGTTATGAAAAAACATATAGTACAATCTTTTTTATCCCATAATCATAAAAAAAATGAATATAAAGCTCATGTGGTAAATAATAATACTATTGAACAAATATTTCAGTATTAAGTGATACAAGAGAATTACCTTTTTTCTTCATGAATGAAAAAAAACAAATGATAAATGAAAGCAAAAATAATAAATTTGTATTTAACTTTTTTTTTTCAAACAAATAAAAAACATGTGAGTGTAAAATCATAATAAATTGTGGAAAACTTAAAAGTAAAATGAGAAAGAAAATAAAAAAATCTTAATAATATTTTTATTCTTCATTCCATTTGATTTTATATTTTATAATTTATTAACATTAAATATTATTTCTTATAAAATAAATAGAAAGATACCTAATTTAACTTCTATCAATTTTCAATATATGTTACATATAATTTAAAAAATTGAAAAAATTAAAAAAATTAATATATATATATATATATATATAATATAAAAAAAATTAAAAATTAAGGAGGGGCCATGGCCTCTCCCTGCCACACTAAAGCTCTGCCATTGTATGTAAATGATATTGCATTGTATTAACATATTCATCATCTATTCTTTCTATTTCATCATTATTTTCTCATACTACAAGAAAATTTATAAACTAAAAATTATTAATAATTAAAATAGTTTCTAAATTAATCACTTTAATTTTTAAATTGGTTATTAACATTACTTATTAAAAAATTAGTTTCTAAATTTGTACCACTGGTGACCAATTTGAATACAAATTTAGAGAGACCAATTTTTTTAGAAACTAAAATCTTGATAGTTAATATTAGTCATTAATTTAAAGATCAATTTATAATGACTAACTTAAAGATTGATTTAAAAATTATTTTAGTTATCAATAATTTTTAGTATAAATTGATATTTAAATTGGACACTATAGTGACTAATTATTTTTTGTCACTAAAATTCATCACTAATAAAAGATTTTCTTGTAGTGTCGTTATCTTCACCTTCCTTTTTAGGTGATAGTTGCGATATCTCTACGTAATTTCTTATTTATCCTAATCTCCATTCTTAAGTATTTTTGTTTCATTACTCCAACTCTAATAGAATAATCTCTTTGTAAATACATTTATTATATAGTATGGTCTATTTATGAATAGACGCCTTTTGACAATGTATTTTTTCAAAATTTGATTTCCATTTTCCAAAATCCCCATATTTAAATTCAAGTTCTTTAGTTGTGTATGTAATTTTCCATTTTACAGAAACAACTTTCTTCTCTTCTCTCCCTCAATTTCACAAGAATTTTCTCTTTATATATTTGTAATAATATCCTTTATTATCCGACTTGGTATTTTAAGGAAGGATAAGAAAAAGTAAAGATTGTGTGTTTTATGAAATATTATCTGTTTTAGAACGTAGAGCTCTATAATAATTTTATTTTAAAAGGTATTGTGTGTATTTCGAATTTTCTGATGGCGAAATGATTTGCAATAGAATTTTCTTGATTTATAGGCTATCTTCTTATAGGTTATTTCAAGAAGGTGTAGGTTGTGTGAGGAGGATTCATAAACAACTTATTGAATAAAAAGTAAATAAAATCAATTATAAAGTGAGAATATGAATTTACTCTGGTGTGAAGATAGATAGTCAGGTAAATACTATAGCAGTAAAATTGATAGTACAAAGGTACAAAACACTATTTTGGATCTGGGCTTTAAAGTCGGCCCATTAATTTTACCTTTTTTTTTTCATTTAAAACAGTTTATTCATGCACCTTTTCTTCCTGCACTCCCATAATATCTATAAATTTTAAATTACCTTCATTAAAATTTTAATAAAAATAGAAATATCTTTAAATTACCCTCATAATAACTAGAGATGGCAAATAAACCCGTCCCCGTGGGTATTGCCCGAACCCGTCCCCGTTTTGACGGGAAATCCCCGCATTGACTGGGTATGGGTATGGGTATGGGGAATCCCCGACTTTTTCAGTTGGGTATGGGGATGGGTATGGGGATG
>Ga0209589_1013320_pt1 | contig 10773 bp, 4 predicted proteins | sample CowpeawhiteBW_FD_187525 | JGI IMG/M metagenome (GOLD analysis project Ga0209589, IMG submission 187525) | Root nodule microbial communities of legume samples collected from California USA - Cow pea white BW (SPAdes) (version 2) | ecosystem: Host-associated > Plants > Roots > Nodule | place: USA...
GTTTGCTAGGGATTAGCTAGGGAATAGCTACAACTAGTTTGCTAGGGATTAGCGGGGGATTAGCTACAACCTATTTGCTAGGGATTAGCTAGGGAATAGCTACAATCAATTTGCTAGGGATTAGCTAGGGATTAGCTACAACAACTTTGCTAGGGATTAACTAGGAATTAGCTACAATCGATTTGCTATGGATTAGCTAGGGATTAGCTACAATCAATTTGCTAGAAGTTAGCTAGGGTTTAGCTACAACCAATTTGCTAGGGATTAGCTAAGGTTTAGCTACAACCAATTTGCTAGGGATTAGCTAGGAATTAGCTACAATCGATTTGCTAAGGATTAGCCAAGGATTAGCTACAACCAATTTGCTAGGAATTAGCTACAATCGATTTGCTAGGAATTAGCTAGGGTTTAGCTACAACCGATTTGCTAAGGATTAGCTAGGGATTAGCTACAATTAATTTGCTAGGGATTAGCGAGGGTTTGATTAGCTAGGGATAAGCTAGGGATTAGCGACAAAGTGGTTCTCTAGCGACTTAGCTACCTATATTTTAGCTACGGCATAGTGTCTTCGCTATTTCCTCGCTAATCCCTCGCTGAATCGTTTTGCGAGAGATTAGCTGGGGATTCGCTAGGGATTATTCCCTCGCAAATATGTAATTTTCTTGTAGTGCGCAAGCCACTTTTTCATAAAGTTGGGAATATTAAATATAAATGGAATTACTCATTTATAAGGGTGAAGTTGTGTTATGATTTAAGATTTCAATCATTAAATTTTTATGATAGTATTTTTAATATAGATAACAGTTGAAGGTTTCAATTGCAAAATTGTTGACTAGTTATCTCAAAGTCTTACTGATATGGAGAGCTACATAAGGTCTGGTCAAATTGTTTTGACCATTTATCTGTGTCAGGATGAGGCATAGTGGGAGGAAGTAAGCCTTTTCCTTCTAAAATACTTTAATTGATATCATGAAATATGTAAGAAAATATTTAATATTATGATAACAAATGGTTCCAAAGTATGTCTTTACTTTTTCCCAAAAGAGGTAAAGATATATTTAATCTTGATGAAATGGTAAATATTAAAATACTAAAACATTTAGTTATTTATAATTATCATCCAAAGATACTACGAGGCATAAGATTTTGCTTTTGAAAAGTCAATGGGTATAGATTGATTGGTTGGACTCCATTTACTAACCAACACCAATCATTGAATAAAATTGCAGGATGATTATAGTAATCCATTTGCTTTCTTATTATATTCAATTATTTATTTGATTTTTATAATTGTACCAATTTTATCTTTTAGTCCCTACACATAATTTTAATCGTACATTTGCATATTTTTATAGTTTAAGTTTATATATATTAACATAAATTAATCTTAATTTATTTGAATTTCAATTACTTATATTCTTTATTCATTGAATATGCAGATATATAAAGTGGTGCACCATCTCACGATCAACTGGTGGAAGTAAACAAATTAGGATTAGATTTAAATGTAAAATTGTATTTCGATTTCAGAATAACTTTTAATATTTTCTATTCTTTTGGATCTTTTAACTTTTCAGCACTTTGAAATTGTTCCCCAATCAATTACATTTTTTTGTTCATTTTTATTTGTATACTAGTATATATTTTTTTAGAGTTTTATAATTTTATTCATAATTTAACCGGTGTGCAAAGTCCTACACATAAAAAGACATATACTTGTACAAAGAAAGACATCTAAGTATACTTGTACAGATCTAAGTATAATTGTTGTACAGATAAAGACATTTAAATTTGTTACTGTTAGACCATTTTGTGTGTTAGAATTACGTGTGTGGAAACTACCAAAATTAAGTAGGCTCCAAAACAGTAAATGGTAGCAGTGACAAACATAATTATTTTTCTGTGTACACGTAACTATTTTTTTCTTGGTGACATTTTGTACATATGATCGTGCTTATTCAATGAAATAACTCTAATAACACTGATTGGTTACTCTCAATACACTATTAATTTTCATGAGTTGTTTCACCAACTCAACCGTTCATTGTCACCATAAAAGCACATTTTAAAGCTTTAATCAACATCACATACCAGTGAAAGACGTAAGTGTTTTTTTGTGTGCAACTATATGTCTTTTTCTAAATAAAATTTTGTACACATTGTAGTTCTTATTCAATTAAGAATTAATAGTTCTTATTCAATTAAGTGTTTTTCTGTGTACAACTATATGTCTTTTTTAAAATATAGTCGTTCTTATTAAGTGTTTTGTTCTTATTCAATTAATTATTTTTTTCTATGTACAATTATATGTCTTTTTCTAAATAAAATTTTGTACATATGGTCATTCTTATTCAATTAAGTGGTTTTCTGTGTTTATTAGTGTTAGCTTAGGTACAATGTTACTTCTACTTAGTTTAAGAGAAAATTTTTATTTGAATTTTATTATATATGTTTCAATAGTCAACCACTAATATGATTTTATATCTTGGTTTTTAATTTTTAATAACCTTTTTTAATATATAACATTATTTAAAATCATTTGCTTTTGTTTGATTGCATGCTTGGGGTTGACTATTTACTGTTACGAGAACTATGAATAAGCACGATCACACAGACAAAATTTTACGAAAAAAAAAAGATAATTGTTCACAGAAAAACACTTACGTCTTTCACTAGTACTATGGTATTGAGTAAGTCTTTACAATGTGCTTTTGTGATGGCACTGAACGGATGAGTTGGGGAAGCAACAAATAAAAATTAATAACAAATTGAGAGTAACCAATTAATGTGATTGGAAATAATTAATTGAATAAGTACGATCATATGTACGAAATCTTACTAAAAAAAAAGACAGATGCTTATAGACAAAAAGACACTTACGTTTGTTATTGATACTATAGTGTGGTATGGAGGTAGCCTTTCAAATTTGCTTTTGCGGTATCAATGGACGTTGAGTAGGTCAAACAACTAACAAAAATTAATAGCATATTGGGAGTAACTAATTAGTGTTTTTGGAAATACTCAAATGAATGAGGACAACCATGTGTACAAAATATTACAAAGAAAAAGACCTATGTTTGTACACAAAAAGACACTTACTATGGTATGGAGGCAGCCTTTCAAATGTGCTTTTGTGGTATCAGTGGACATTGAGTTGGTCAAGCAATTGATAAAAATTAATAGTATATTGGGAGTAACCAAAATTAGTGCTATTGAAAATACTCAATTGAATGAGAACGACCATGTGTACAAAATCTTATAAAAAAAAGGCAGATGTTTGTACATAGAAAGACACCTACGTTTGTTACTGATATTGTGGTATAGGGATAATGTGGTATGGAGGTAGCCTTTCAAATGTGCTTTTGTAGTATCAATGGACGTTGAGTTTTTCTGCCAACTAATACTTAATTGACAGCCAACTAATACTTAATTGAATTAGTACAGCCAAAGTACAAAATCTTATAAAAAAAAAAAGACAGATGTTTATCCACAAAAAGACACTTACGTTTGTTACTTGAGTTCGTCATGCAACTAATCAAAACTAATAGCGTATTGGGAGTGACCATTTAATATTGTGGGAACACATACCATGACATTGTACATGTAAAGACAATTTCTTGTGCAATTGTTTATTTTTTTAATGACAATGTTTATACCCATTGGGTGAAAGACATATATTTGTATACATTAAGACAATTTATTTTTAAATGTCTTCCTTTCTTACCTAAGTTTTTTAATGTTTTTCTAATTCCAGCCAATGGTTTCCTAAAAAATTCAATGAGATGTTACTTTTACAAAATTTCACACAGATAAAGACACATAATTATACACCTAAAACAATTGACTTTGATAGTGTTCCTTTTTTTATATAAGGTCTTTTAATTAAAATTTAATTACATTTTTCTCATCAGTTCTTATGTATGCTTTGTGGATATTTATTTATGCATATAAAAATGATATTAAATTGTATATTTTGACATTCACAAGCAGAACAATGAAAATAAGATCCTTGTTACATTTTCTTTTAAACAAAGTAGAAGTAACAATGTACCTACCTAACACTAAAAATAAATATAGAAAAATAAACTAAAGGTTGTTAGTTGAAAATGATTTTCTTCCTTCAACTGAAGTATTACGAACACTTCAAAAGTATGTTACCTAATTTTGTGCATAGATTGGACATGTTTAGGAATAAATATCGATTTAAGTACATCAAGTTTTTTCAAATTCAAAATTTATAACAAAAGACTTGTATGGTTCACTATGAACCAACCACCTAAGGTTGGCATAAACAATTATATTTCTTAACACTATAACCGTACATAGCCCTATGCAAGAACGCATAGTGCTGTGCTTTGGTGCTGACAATGAGACTAGAGAAAATCAGTGTTCCTGCAAGGTTTGCTAGAGTCATTTTTTTGAGACCAAACAACTCCCTTTTACCTCTTGAAAGGCCATGCAGCATACAACCAATAAAGGTCGCTGTCATTAATGGGCAAATGCATACAATAGTTAATCCAAAAGTATCAGCTAACAAAACCAAAGCTTTTAGCTTCTCACAAATTACATATACATTTCAACAATGTAGCCTTTCATGATTCCCTACCTTAATCAAAATTTGTGCCACATAATCATAATTAGTGACGTATTCCTCAATCAGATTCTCAATATAAGGAGCATTTCTTGAATCATCCTTCATCTGCAATAATTTTGACAAAGGTAACAAGCATGTAGAGTAGAAACAAGAAACAATAAATTCATGAAAACTTGTACCAAAATGACGGAAGCATCTGCCTACCTCAAGGTTCTGCTGGATAGGATTGAGTAATCCAAACTCAATCATTCAAAATTTAATATATATATATATATATATATATATATATATATGGTTTCGGTGCAATTTCCATAATGTTCAACACTTTCTATCATGGTGACTACCTGTATGATTTCATTTGCCATAAAAATACTTAAAACAAAAGTTAATGAATAGATAAACCTTGTTTAATCGTGATGTCCATTAATATTTGATTACCACACCTATGTGTGACATAATTATATATCTTATTTTTTAATCATATATACAAATTTACATTAATGATAAATTATATATATATATATATATATATATATATATATATATATTTCTTAGAGGACCTCACATTGTGTAAATCTTTCTACTACTCCTAGACTAGTAAAGAAGCACAACATAGGTGATAAAGGAAAAATAATCCTCAATATTCCATCAAAAAGTGACACTCGTTTTGTCACTAGGAAAGTTTAAAAACAAGCAACCAAATGTACCTGGCCAAGTGACAGAATAGTAATGTTGTAACCAACTAAGATGTTTCTAGCCAAGGGAACACCCATTGACTGAAAAACATCTTCCTGAACATAGAAGAGCTCATAAATCAAATTCAAGATTGATGTTCTCTTAAAAGAAAACCAAACAACAAGAACATTGAATAAAACAACTCTCCATTTCCTCAATATTACAACAAACTGATATAATTTCAAATTACTATTTTTTCCTTAAATCAAAAGAGATACTTTAATATTGAAAACATCAATCCCAATCAAACAATGAAATTAAGTTCCTACCTGATTGGAGTTGGCATAAAAAAACTTCATCAAACATGAACTTTATGTCCCCAATACACAGGGCATCAGAAGAAACCCTTGTAATTTCCCAATCCCCCTCTTTTCCGTTGATATTTTCAGGCTTAATTCTCACCACAACTTATTCCAAAATACACAAAATATAATTAGCAAAAGGTAATAAACTTTTTACATGCTAGTTTTGGAGGCTAAAGATTACATCTTGAAAGTTTAAATGTGTGTTACTGTGGGAAAATGGGTAGTGGGCTTCAATTTGCAGCTACACTTTGCGAACAACTCCGTCATGAACCCCACCTGGACAAGTCCTTGTCCATCGTTGGAAGGAAAGCCTCGTCACCGTGGTTAGAAAACCCTTATCATCAATGGAAGGAAGCTCTCGTCGCCGGAGGAAGGAAGCACTTGTCGCCGCTGGAAGGAAACCCTCGCTGCACATGCTACTCTCTCAAACCTTGTGCCATTAGCGGTGGCTGGAATCTTATCAGAAACAGTCGCAGTTTTGTTGGTTGCAAAAAATGAGAGACAAACAAACCTTGGTGATTGCCCCTGCTATTGGTCAAGGCTAACCACTCACGGGAAACAAAGAGACCCAAGTCCTAAGGGGCTAAAAAGGTAAGGAAAGAACCTTGCAAATGGCAGCAAAAAAAACTAAGGATTGAGTTTCACATGGAGTGGGACAAACAAAAAAAGAAGTGAATGGCGAAAAAAATCACACTTTCATTGACACGAGCGAGTAGCGGAAGCCGAAACCTAGTTTTCTCTCCATATCACGCACCCTGCACCTTTTCCTTTCATTTCCCCTCATTCAATTTTCCACCGCATCATTCCAATATAATTATAAATGAAAAAATAAAATTACACTTCAGCTGCCACCTCATTGAGTTAAAAATGGGTAACTTTTACCATGTTAAAGTATCATTACTCATTATTGTAATATTTGTTCTGCCCGTGATTGACAAGAACAACATGATACATGATAGGGTCTGGAGTGTTGGAGGCAAGTTTCGTATATCTAGTCATAGAGATGTCAAAATGGGTTTCAACTCGTGAGCCAACCCGGCTCACCACGGGTTCGAGCCGGGTTGGGTTGAGAAAAATTCAACTTTTTCAAAAGTGGGTTGAACTCAACCCGGCTCATTTAACCCACAGGTTAAACAGGTTCGAGCTGGGTTGAAGGTGGGTTGGCCCACTTAACCCACCAACATTTTTTTACATTTTTTTTAATTTTTTTTTAAATTTCTTTTAATTTTTTTATTTTTTTAATAATTATTTACTACTCCTAACATATTTGTTCACAATTTCATATTTTTAAATGTTAGAATGTTGCTTAATTATATTTGAATAGTTTGAATGTTTAATTAATTTGATTGTCAAGTTATATATGTTGATACTTTAATCTTTAACTATAATCTTTATAGTAAATTACTCAAGTAACCGTCTTATAAACAATTTTTTCTAAATTAGCATGAAAAAAAATGTATAGTTTTTCTATTTATATTTTGTTGAATAGCATGACAGAAAATTTGTAATATTAGTCATACTTTCTTAGACTATATGGATACTTTCTTGGAAATAATTTTTCATATATTGGTGGTGAGCATGATTAAAACATTGGTTCTTGATTTTACTATGAGTGTCATCTCATTTGGGTTACTTAAAAATAAATAAATAAATAATTTTTTTAGGTGGGTTGGTGAGCCAACCCACTTAACCCACCAACCCGTGGTAGGTAGAGCCGGGTTACAAAATTTCTGACTCACCTTAAAGTGAGTCGGGTTGGGTTCACTCATTTTCAACCCGGCTCGTGGTGAGCCAACCCGTGTGAACCGGGTTGGCTCACTTTGACATGTCTATCTAGTCACAATCAAAGAGAATAACAACACCTTAAAGGAAACTAAAGAGGATTTAAGTGGGCAAAATAATTTATTTTTATTTTATTTTATATTTGATTTTATGAATAAGAAAAGTTAACATGCAAAAAAAATGAAAAATGAAAGGTAGGCCTGATGACACAAACGGAGCCGAACAATTCAGACGGGTTCGACAACCTGAATGGGCTCAACGATCCAGATGGGTTCGACGACCTAGACGGGCCCGACGACCCAAACGGGTCCAACAACCCGAATGGGCTCGACAATCCAGACGGGCTCGACGACCCAGACGGGCCCAATGACCTGAATGGCTCGATGATCCAGACGGGCTCGTCTGTCAACCTGGACGGGCCCGACGACCTAGATGGGCCTTACGACCAGAACGGGCCCGACGACCCAGAATGGCCCGACGACTTGGACGAGGCAAACTATCCGGACAAGACCAATGATCTAACGGGTCCGACAATCCAAATGGGTCCGAAGACCCAAACGGGCCCGACAACCCGGATGAGCCTGACGACTCGAACGGGGCCCTACGACACAGACTGCCCGACGACCTGACGGGCCCTTCCAAACCTTCGGGTTCGACGACCCGGATGAGTCAAACTATCCGGACAAGCCTGATGACCCAGACGGGCCCAACAGTTTGGATGGCCCGTCCGAGTTGTCGGACCGTCTAGGTCGTCAAACCCATTCGTGTCGTCGGGCCCTTCTTGATTGTCAGGTTTCCAAATTTATCATGAACGCAAAACATAATTAAGCCTAAAATAAATATTGTTCAAATTAAATTTTATCTCATAATATATTCAAATTTTTTTTCCAAACAAGAAATTGAAATGTAAGTTATTTTAATTTCCTTATCCAAACAAATTATTTAATAAATGAATGGAATTTAATTGCAAGCAATTCAAATGCAAAGCATTTCAATATCTAAGCATTGTTGAAATGCTCCATCCAAACACAAGGTTAGGGCGTTTAAGTTTGATATGAATTTTTAGAAAAAAAAAAGTAAACGTGAAGCATTGATTAGAAATTTGTTTGTGAGAGAGTTATAGCGGAAAAGGCTTAGGCTACTGGAAGGAAAAGGAGAAACAAGAACAAAGCTAAGGGAAAAGGTTTTTTCGTTTAGAAAAATAAGGTAAGGGAAGCAAACCTTTTCCCTTATTATTATTTGATTATGTATAGAATAATGTTTGCACAGTGGATTATAGAATGATAAAGTGTGTTTTATTGATGATTTTAATACGATATGTAAGTTTTTATGGATGAATTAATGGTGAAATTGTTAAATGCACTTTTGGGTTACGTTCTTGGAGTAAAGGGAGTTAACTAGTTTAGTTTTCTATGGTAGATTTTAAGTAGTTTTGTTAGAGTTTTAATATTATTATAATATATAATTACGGGTTGTTTATTTAGTATTTTGCTTTTGTAGCAAGAGAGTAAATTGAAATGAAGATTTGATGATTATCATTCTATGGCACGTGAAGCTGGAGTGTTAAATTTATTGGCATGAACAATGTGTTCTCGAAACAGAATTTGAATTCTGTGATTCTTTGAAAAATTGGGGTTAGAAACCATAATATTAAGTAATAGATTTAATTTGAAAAATAGTAATTCCTATGCATTTATTTAAATATAGAGAAAAGTGAAGAATTATGGGGAGAAGATATATATTTGTATGGAGTAAAACCGTGAGGCACTTTCTAATAGTTTTTATAACGGAAATGATATTTGAATAAAATTTTTGGACTCAGTTTTGACATAGATGAGGTAGCACAGTAGTTAAATTTTTTAAATTGATTTTCATTAAAAAGTTTTACCTTCTTGCACGTGCGAACATTTTTTGAAGGGAAAAGAAAAAAAGCATTGTGTTTTGCAGAGAGAAGACAAAGGCATTTTCTTTTGCTGAGAGAAGACAGAGGTGACGAAAACACATCGTTGAGAACAAGGGTTTCCATTATCGTCATCCATGCCCACGGTCGTTTGTGAGTTTCCTTTAATTTTATCTCACGACTTTCTCACACCTTCATCATTTCTGGGTTGGTAACTCAATCATGATTTGTTTATTTCTTTGGCACAGAAAACCTGCAACCCAAACATCAAAATGTTTGGTCTGTGTGAGATTCACCAGAAAAGTTGAAACATTGGGTTTATTTAAGCAAAAAGGTCAAATATTTGGGTAGTAGGAGTCATTGCAAGTAAGGAATGCGGTAAGAGTGATTGCAAGATTGGGAGAATCAAGTTTTTTTAGTGTTGTTGTTGGAATCCTTCCTTTGTCGATGTTCATTTGTTGTGGGTTTTGTATATGGGGAGTAGTGTTGGAATAAGTGGGGAATTTTTCTTAATATTATGAACAACACTAACAGATTTTTTTAATGCAAAAATATGAAACTTAATCCACAGGCAAAAAGTGCCCGAATACTACGATTTATTTGTTAAAAGTTAGTTGGTGTTGTAGTTTGTTGACATTGCCAACAATTTTGAAGTGCAAAATTATGGATGGATTCAAGATATGTGAACTGAAAAGTCAATGCAATGCAAAGTGGATGGCATTACTGACTTAAAAAAAATTGTAGTCATTTGTATAAGTGCACAAAACTATATGGTAGATCCCCAGTAATTTTGAAATGGGTCCCCACTTCGACGTCAGACCTGATGTCGAAGTTGTCATGAAAAGAAAGTTGCAACTCTGTTGTTTGTGTATATTAAGTGCAATGATAAGTTATGTAGAATTATATGTTGACAGTAGCAAACCTTGTGTTTTGTGGAATGATTGAAATATAGATAGACAAGTTTATTTGATACCTTATTAGATGAAAATGTAAGTCCAAATTTCTTGTGTTTATGCTTTAATAAGAACTATTATGGACATTTAATTATTATCAATATGGAAGTAAGGTTCTTTATATATTACTTGTGATGAATATAGGGTTGTTAAAGGATGTGGTGATGTTGAATAAAACTCACCAAATAATCCTGCAGTTGTTCCCAAAAACCTTGAAATAGTGGTTGAATAATAAGCCAAATTTTCAACTCTTGACCTAAAAATCCAATATAACTCTCTACTGAATACAACATTACTACCCACAAACTTCGTAAGAAAATGTTGGTACTTTAATTTAACAACAACAGTAATGAACAAAATATCCTTCAGAACTCCCCACTTTAACCATCTGTACTACCCACTAACATTATAATTCAGTTTTGGGACATTTTAAAAAAAGGTCACCCAAGCACGTAACCTAGTTCTGCAACTTTTTTGACATGGAAATTATTTTTAACTACATTT
>Ga0209589_1013326_pt1 | contig 10768 bp, 11 predicted proteins | sample CowpeawhiteBW_FD_187525 | JGI IMG/M metagenome (GOLD analysis project Ga0209589, IMG submission 187525) | Root nodule microbial communities of legume samples collected from California USA - Cow pea white BW (SPAdes) (version 2) | ecosystem: Host-associated > Plants > Roots > Nodule | place: USA...
TTTCTAATTCTCATATAAATGTCTATAATGAAGTTCATTGAATCTTATTTTTATCAAGTATGAATTTATGGCACAATCTAAGGAGAAAGAAGGTCTTGTTTTCTATTACCCCATGCAAAGATACACTTGGTGTAACAAGTTTCTTGAGTATGAATATGAAATGAAAAAATAATGAGTAGGTAAAAAAGCTCTACGTTTTCTTTTAAACAAGAGTAGGAGACAAATCCATAAGCAACAAAAAATCATGAAGCTTGTTCAACATTTATCGTGGTTGAAGAACTAATTAACCATTACAACGTTGGTGATAATGGTATTAGTTATCGTCGTCGTCATGTTATTCCACCGTTTTATCCTGAATCAAATTATAGTGAAAATCATACGCAACATATTACAAATATTTTCTTAATTGTGCATGTACCTAAAAGTCTGATATATACCTTGTTTAAAACAAAATGTTAAATTAAGGACCACACTTTTTATTAAAGTCATGATGTTAGTGAGACTGGACAGTAGGTAAGCTATTTACCAAGTTTAATTTGGATGAGATTACAAGTTAAATTAAAAAAGTATTATTCAAACGTAAAGTCCACGTCATATATATTAAGACATTAATTAAGATAACATTCTTCACTTTAAGATTATGGGACATTTCTAGTCAACTATACATTAAAGATTATAAAGTTTTAATGTATAGATCTCATCGTCATATATAAACTTGTAGGGTTGAATTAAATTTAAATATAATTTTTAAAATAGTATTATAATTATTTAAAAAATATCTATGTTCGACAAAATAAGTGAATTGAAAATCTACATCAACTAAATTGATAAGACAGATTTACAATAGATAAAATGTTAAATGTTAATTTTATTTTATTGAGTTAAATTTAAAATTTAATTCTTAAACTAAAATATATATATATATATATATATATATTGATTTTTATTTCTAAAGATGGAAGCAAATTCATTATCCATCACTGTCAGTGCTATCTTTTGTATATTCACACATACCCCTTGAAATCCCGAACCGTTGAGCTTGAGGATTCAGGACCGATCCAGAAGTCAAGAACAGTGTTGCAGAAAATGCGCATTAATACAATTCAATAGTGTTAATGTATGCATTTGCAGATATATACACTAATGTTTTGTCTCAAAGTACTGTTGATATGTTGAAAACCGTGAGGGAGGTGGAAAAGCTTCTAATTCACATTTCAGTGTTACCAACAATTAATGCTTACTTACTGTGCCACAACAAGTTATTGCAATACATGTGTAACATGGTCTTTCCTTTTGTCGTTTAATACTATATATATAGATGCATGTTTGGGTTGTGACATTACATTTAGACAACAACATTGTGTTTGTGTTGTGTCTTACTGTTTAATGATCAACATTTCAAATCCCTCTCTCTATATATCTATCTATCTCATAATTTCTCTCAAATGGAACTGGGAAGCATAATTCACTTCTTTCAGGATAAGACCATCTTAGTCACTGGTGCCACTGGTTTTCTTGCAAAAAGTCTCTCTCTTTCTGTTATATTTATCCTTCTAAGCTTGTTTTATGTAGTGCTTTTCTACTACTGATACTAAGCTATATATATGTGTGTGTTTCCTTGTATGATTTTGCAGTTTTTGTGGAAAAAATATTGAGGGTTCAACCAAATGTGAAGAAACTTTATCTGCTTTTGAGAGTTAAAGATACTGAATCCGCTACTCAACGCTTAGATAATGAGGTGAATGATTCATCATATAACTTTCTTTAACTTATATCATAACCTATCCAATGTATTTAAATCTCTTTCATTTATACGTAGATCATAGGGAAGGATTTGTTTAGATTGCTGAAGGAAAAACTGGGAACAAGATTCAGTTCCTTTGTCTCAGAAAAGCTCACTGTGGTAGCTGGAGACATTTCACATGAGGACTTGAATTTGAAGAACTCCATTCTGAGGGAAGAAATTTGTAACCAAACAGATGTTATAGTTAATCTAGCTGCAACAACTAACTTCGATGAGAGGTAATGTTCAAGGTTTTTTTATTTTTTTGGAATAAATTGGTTGAGACCATTTAAAGGTGACGTTGTATAGACTTCTTTAACGAACTTTTAAACTGAAGTCGTCAGAGAAGATAACTTCTAATTTTTGAATTTAACTAAAGTCGAGTTCTCGATTATGACAACTTTAATTGTGCACCGTTTGGATTTTCATTTTCTACAAACAATAGTTATATCAACTTTGAATTACAATGTTGGTGTGAGGAGACGATTTTTGTTTGGTGGCACTGAGGTATTGAGCTGACCAATGAGAGGTAGGCAACATGAAGAGAGAAGGAAGGAGAAAATGACACGTATAACTGTGCTGTGGGTACGTGTTGGGTAGTCTCGAGAAGGAAGAAATGTGGGATTGGACTGGGAAAGTGGGACCATGCACGGTGATTTTATTGGTAATGGTATTAGAAAAAGCATGCATTTCACGTATTTCAGAAATGTTTCTTTATGCATTACATATATGTAATATGCTTGAGGAATAGTTTAGAAGTCGCTCATTCCACATACAATTTCAGTTTAGAAGGTCACTTGTCCATTTTTGTAAAAATATCAGTGCTTGTGTGGTAAGTTTTTCAACTGTGGCAATCATTTTAAAATCCATGTCACATTTTCTGATAGATTAAAGTTTCTTTTTTTTCGGGTTGATGAAATCTATAAATTTGTGTCTTCTTATGTCTTTTGAATATTCAGATACGATGTTGCACTGGGTATAAATACATTAGGAGTTAAGCATGTGATGAGCTTTGCCAAAAACTGTGTAAATCTGAAGGTGTTTGTACACGTATCAACAGGTTAGTATAAATGCATGATTAAAACTTTATCTTGCATTCAATCTTCCAAGGTGGTTGCAGTTTGTACTATATCTTACACTCTTGATGAAAAAAATGGTTATAAAATATACAGAAAATCATTCTAAAAAACCAGTATGTGCAATATGTTGAGAACTATTCGGAGAATTTCTTTGCTGTGATGTTGCAGCTTATGTATGTGGAGAAAGAGGAGGACTGATAGTAGAGGATCCACATGAGTTTGGTGTGTCACTAAATGGAGTGAGAGGACTAGACATTGAAATGGAAAAGAAGAAGGTAGAGGAGAAACTGAATGAGCTGAAAGAGGAGGGTGCCACAGAACATGATATTGAATTGGCCATGAAGGACTTGGGAAGTAAAAGGTTTGTTCCAATTCTACCACTACTCTAATGGTACCACTTTCATGTTTAACAGTTTAAATAACTGCCAGAAGTTTGTCTAATTTCATGTGTATTCCAAAATATATGTGATATCTTGTAAAATTTTGCTGTCTAACATGATTAGAGCAACGAGGTATGGATGGCCAAACACGTATGTTTTCACAAAGGCAATGGGAGAAATGATTGTAGGAAGTACAAAGGGAAACATGAACGTGGTAATTGTACGTCCCACAATCATTACTAGTACTTACAGAGAACCTTTCCCTGGTTGGATCGAAGGTTTAAGGTACATCATATATATATGGTTTCAATACGTTCCTTTTTGTTTTTTCTTTCCAAGAAGGTGGTACAAAGAAATGGAAACACATAGTAACACAAATTTTCTTATCTGGTGGGGAGTTTCTTTGCAGAACCATAGACAGCTTGATTGTTGCTTATGGTAAAGGAAAGTTAACTTGCTTCCTTGCAGATCTTAAGGCTGTTTTTGATGTGGTATGTCAGTAACCAAACCCTTCTTTTATTGGTTTTTGTGAACCCTTAGTTGAGAAACTCAAGTTAAAGTTAGATTCTAGGTACTCATTGAGAAAATTAAGTATCATGAAGACTAATAAATTTACTGTTTTAAGATTTTGAGTTGAATATGACATAAATATCTTATGTAGGATTGGACTATCGTTAACTTTTCTCATTAATTTTTCTGTAGTTCTTTTAAAAAAGGTTGATAAGTTGATAACTAATGTTGATGAGTTTGAGGCCATTGTTTTGGTTCAAATAAACCATGAAACAGATACCAGCAGACATGGTGGTGAATGCAATCCTGGTGAGCATGGTGGCTCATGCAAATCAACCTAGTGACATCATATACCATGTTGGTTCCTCTGTTGCAAATCCAGTGAGGTACCTTAATTTTCGAGACTACAGCGTAAGATATTTCAGGGAAAAACCATGGATAAACAAGGAAGGAAAGCCCGTCAAGGTTGGCAAAGTTACCATATTGAGCAACATCGATAGCTTCTACAGATATATGTACATTCGTTATCAGCTTCCCTTAAAGGTTACTTCAAATCCTAATTTCTCTAATTCATCCAAAGTAAACACATCATGTGAATTTTACTTGAGCTTAACAATGTTGTAATATTGTGTGCATTTGATAGGGACTGGAGCTGGTGAATGCAGCATCGTGCCATTATTTTCAGGAAATGTGTGTGGACTTCAATAGGAAGATACGCACAATCATGCGATTGGTCGAGCTTTACAAGCCTTACTTGTTCTTCAATGGGATGTAAGTTAATTATTAGAGGCCAACAGAAAACTTGTTTTGATAGTGATATTGATTATTAACTCACGATAATGCATGTTTTGTACACAGATTCGATGATTTGAATACAGAAAAGTTATTGTCGATGGCAAGAGAAGGTGGAGTAGAGACTGAATTGTTTTACTTTGACCCCAAAATTATTGATTGGGAAGACTATTTCATGAATGTCCATTTTCCTGGAATCGTAAAGTATGCTTTCAAGTGATGCGTAAATACTTGAATACGTGCTTCCAGTTTCAATTTTAGCGTTTATCATATGAAGCTTGAATTTGTTGCTTTCAAATTAGTGCTGCCGAGTTTGTAAGTGTTTGTAAGTGGGTTAGAGAATGAGTATGCTTGTTTCTTCTGTGTTTCCCTTATCTGTAGTAGTAAAATAATAATAATAATAATAACCAGTACTGATTAAGCCATTAAAATTTCAATACAGAAAAAACTACAGCAATTTCTAGCAAACTTTATCAGAAAGAACTCTTTAATTTCTCGTAAGAATTTCCATGAATAAACTTATAATGCAAACTCTCACAGTCAAAATTCAATTTTAAAAATAATTAATGTTTTAAGTTATTTAATTGTGACTGAAAGGATTCAATATTAAAATTGAAAATTTAGGTTACAAATTAAGTTAAATAATTAAACTAATATTATATAGATGCGTTTGAATTTTTAAAAATATTAACAGTTATGTTTCCGTTACTAAAATTTCAAATTTATATTGAAAATGAAAATATTATTAATCAACACGGTAAGGTGGACAAATTTAAATTAAACTTGTGCCTCCTTCACCAACTTTGGACAAACAACATCATATTATGCTAATTAATTATATTTACGTTTCCAACATTATATTTAAAATTTTCAATTTTAGCTTTATCAATTTTGAAAACGTAACTATCAATATTATTCAACACTTTGCGTGTGTATGTGTGTATCATACTATATTTTTTGGGACATGGGAAAAAACTCTCCTAATTTGAATTATCTTATCAATGTTCCATGAAAACATGCTACCAATTGAAGTAATTTTCTATACAATTACTCTGGCAAAATGTCAAATAATAGTAAAAGAAAATTAATTTATGCTTAATTAAGTTAGTGATCATTGTTTAATATAAAAAAAAAAGAAAAAAAAAAAGTATAACATGTTGAACATTTAGTTCTTGAACAAAAAAACCAACTTCATATTTGGACTAGTTGGTGATGTTTCATTCATTCAGTACGGTCCAGCAGCAGGTGTATCAGCCACTAACTAACTCTTTGGAACTTACAACAATGGGATTAAACAGCAACTAATGCATTTTGAGATTCCACTTGTTTAGGGTTGAAAATATACTTTTCCAATTAGCTTAAAATCATTTGCAGAAGCTCAATAACCACGACAAAGTTTGCTAAGGACAAGTCAAAGAAAGGGCCTGCCCATGGAAAGATTTATCATGAAGGAGGAGACCTCTCTTTTCTTTTACCACTGATGGTAGTGACATTGTTTTCATCGACTTGGGAATCCAAGCAGCTACTTACACCATTAGAAACAGTAGCGACAGGATCATCACCACTTGGCCGGGTAATGCAGAGCCAACATCTTGAAGACTCACTGCTAGTACCTGGTGCTAGAGGTACATGCCAATAACCTTTTTCCGATTCCTGAAACAACATTTCAAGAACGGCATTTAGAAACAGTGGTCAGGAAACAAGGTTCCTAATTTGATGAGGCATGGTATACAAACATGTTGGATGCTGAAGTATTTAGGATTTTTATGTTTGCAAGCTCAGCTTAGATTTTTATGTTTCACTAATAACAATCATCATATATGAAACTTCAATATCCAAACATATAACGTCACTAGTTTCTACGCTATTTTGTAATATGAAACAAATTAAGAGGTAAAAACAAGCAATTGATTAAAAAGGGGTAGAAAAATCGTGCTCAGGCATCTTGACATTCCTATGGGTTTGGAAGGGTGTCACATCATCCCACACTCATAGTTTGTTTACCCTCAGTCCTCAATCTTTGGTACCTAAGTCCTAACCTCCTCCCATATCCCCTCAAATACCAAAAGATCAAAACTACTAAGTTGTCACAGAACAGAATGCAAACGCATCCCAGAAGGAACAATAGAGTGGCCACTCCAAGCATTACCTGGATAACCAATGAATATGATGGAGGCATCTGAAGCTTTAGGTTTCCTTTAAGAAAAGTGTAGTGAACCTGTACACAAAGAAAACAAGTTAACTAGAAGAAAAAAGAAGGGTAAGCCATATAAATCTTGAATAACCTACAAATCACATGTTGGACTATACACAGATGAACCTTAACAGCTCCAACCGGAATCAATTACTCCTATCTCAAACATAGGAAAATGTCCTAAAGGTAATAACAAACAACTAAAAATTATGCATGACATTTTTGTTTTCTCAAAAACAACACACGCCCTCCCAGAAAAATTGCAATCCCACATAAAACGGGTATAATAAAATTTAATTAACACAAAATCATAATATCCAAATGAAAAATCTCCTGAAGTAACGTTAGCAGTAATCAGTTTCAGAAAGTGACCAAACATGACACAGATATAATAAAATTTGAAAACTTAAGTTTTTTAGGGAAAAAAGTTCCCATAGAAGACCCATTTTAAATTGTTAACAGCCAACAACTCACTCATGTATTGCTAAAGTAAGCAAAGCCAGAAAAAGAAAGATCTTACCTGATGTCTTTCTTTCCACTGGTTAAAAAAGTTGCTTCCTATGAGTTCAAATATGTGATCTCGCATTTCATCATTGGTCACAAGCAAGCACCTAAGTTTTACTGCAGCAAAGAGCCAATACCTGAAGCCCAAAAGATTAATATGATAGTAAATCAGTGATTAAATGTAACAAATTCAAAATAGATCTTAAAAATGCATATGAATCAGTGCCAAACAGAAAAAAATAATAATATAACAAATTCATGAAAAACACAACAAAGAATCTTGACTAAATTAACTATTAAATATTTGAACCTCAAAAAGTTACCATCGGTTACATTTTAGTCCTTAAAAAAAATAACTTTCATTTAGACCTTCTCTGTTATTTAAGTCTCTATCCACTTTAGTTTCACCAAGAGCTTCAGCTTAATGCAGAAAAGTATCATGTATGGGACATCGATGCGAATTAAGTCCCACGCAAAATTATATGTATTGCATAGATAACATGATAAATTCAAGTTCTAAATGCATACACACCAAACTGATTGCCAAAAAATAATGTAATGACCGTTTAGGACCAAATAGTAAATAATCATTTCTGAAAACAGTCAAACAGATCAAGAAATGATATTGTTGTCCAAAGATTAGCAGTGAAAAGCAGATGCAATTTTAAGATATTTATTTGGAAATTTACCAATCATCATTGGACCCATTTGGAGTTGTATACAGTGCACCATTATTCATCCACTCCTCCACCAGTTTCCTGCTGGAAGGATTTTCCATCAGCCCTCTTAGGCGCTTGTTGTGCAGTACAACGAGCGGCCATTTCTTCCCACTCCGATTGTACAGTTCTTTCACAACACCATCAAGCTGCACTATTACAAAATCAACAATACAAACACAATTAGCTGCAAAAGCAATCAAGCGAAACTATCAGGCAAGAGCAATAAACTTACATAACTTGTTCAGACAGTAAAATTAAAGGAACTCTATAACTTAGGCATACAACCTGAGAAATGCTAAATCCACCATCAGCAAAATTTTGTTGGTAGAGCCCAACATTTGCTCCATCCACTATAGCTTCATAAGAGTCATGTTTTTCAAGCCAGGCCTGTAAGGGATAGAAGTATCAAAACCAAGCTATTATAGCCAGACTAACAATATCAACAGTAAATAATGGATGCATCAATATTGCAAAGGGTTTTTATACGAAAGTAATCCAATCCCAAATTGTGATGCATATTAAGTTTGTTGACTTTAACAATAACTACCCTAAAAGTCATTCCTATCAAGATTCCTGATTGATACATACATAGCACAGAAACTAAACTCTAACAATAATATACCATCATTCATCTCATTTAAAATTGTGTTGCATTGCAATGAATGGAGAGATCAAGAACACCTGAAATTCACTAAAATTGGCCTTGACCTCTCGTTCCAAGGCCAAGCCAGCAACAGAACCTGCAAACTTCTCCGTCTCCGCATCATCAATATCAACACAAACCAATTGCTCGCCACAACAACAACAATGTCCATCAGCACCAACACTCGTTCTGCTGACGGCCCAATCCCCTTTACCAACCCATCCCTGACCATGCCACCCTCCCCCATTCCGCAAAACCCCCTCTTTGACCCGCTCCACATCAAATTCCACCTCACCAACCTCAGAGGCCTTGGCACCACGAAACCACTCCTCAATAACCACCGCAGTGGACTCACTAACACACCTCACACAGCTTCTAAGCTTATGCAAATACTCATACACCTTGTCCGCTCTACCACTCCGCGCACTCACCTTCAAAAGCGCGGCGAGTTCCGCCTCCTCCAAACTCACCCCAACGCCATTCATGTGCTCCTCCACCTCGTAGGCCTTATCCGCGTCTAGCATTTCACAGAAACAGAACAACGCGGGATCGTAGGTTCGCAGCCTCGGGGTAGCGTTGTTGTACTTGCCAATGCCCTTCACCAACTCGAAGGCATAATCGGCGTCGCCCTTGGCCGCAGCGAGGCGCGCGACGGCGGTGACGGAGGCCTCGTTGGGAACGACGCCGAGAGCGGACATGTGGCGGAAGGCGCGGAAACCGTAATCGAGTGCGGTGTTTTTAAGCGAGTGGTCGGCGACGGAGTTGGAGCAGAGGTAGAGGAGGGCATTGAAGTGGTGTTGGTTGAGGCGCGTGTTGTTCAAAACGGCGTCGTCGTAGAGGGATATGGCGCCTCGCAGGTCCTTAGCCTTGGAACATGAGTTGAGCTCAAATTGGAACTTTGCCTCAGGATTTTGACTGGTTTTCTTCTTCTTCTTTGGATTCTCCATTGAAGCGCAAGACTGAGAAATTAGTGCAGGAATTAACAGTTTCAAGTTGCAGGGTTTAGTTTAAAACCCTAGATGGCGGTTTTTTCTTGGGTTCGTTCGTTCCAAAGAGATGGCGGTTACTCACGATCGGGCCCTTAACTCATTGGACCCTTAACCCATGGGCCTGTCTTTGGTCTATACTTTTAACTCTTTTACACTGTTATATTAAATGATATTTTTATTTAACTCCTTTATTATGAAATATTATCTCTAGTTTAAAAATAATTAGAGATTGTGATAAGTGCAATAAAAAAATATATAGAATTTTAATTAATAGTTTGAGGAGAAAAGAACATATTTAACTCTCTTTTTTATAATTAAAATGTGATTATACTTACCATACATGTTTTAGTTACTATTTCATTAATTTAATACATTTAGTATTAAACATATTAGGTATGTTTTTTAAAGACTTTAGATGATATTCTTAAATTAACTGAATACATTTCTTTATTACAAATTTAATATTTTTCTAAAAAATTTAATGAATACATTGTCCAAAATTATTTTAATGATTACAAATGTTATATTTCCCAATTTTGAAATCTTGTTGGTTAGTATTTAATATTTTTTAAAAAAAAAAAAACTCCCCCCATTTTATACCACAATTATTTTTATAGCTTATAATATATTTATTCATTCATTATTTTCATAAATAAGCTAACATTTGCTTGAATAAATGCATTCTGACGAAGACAAGGAAAAGAAACGGTCCCTTACAACCTGCAACATTTTTACATATTTCTATGCTGAGTTTAGGGTAACTGACAGTTAATTTCAACCTGTATTTAGTTAATTTATTTTACAACGTTATGTTTTGTCTGTATCCATCTGGGTTATGCAATCAAAAAGCATCAACTTTACTTCTCCAAACGAGATAGTTTCACTTCTTCTAAAAGAAAGAAAAAAAAAATGTCTCTATCAATTCTCAGAGGACTTTTGCAAGGATACACCAAATCCTTGCTTGACGAGGTAAGAAAATTTCTACTCCAAATTAATTTAGATTCCACATGCATTTAACTATTTGTTGGTGATTTGTTTAGAATTTTCAATCTCCTGAAAAAATTAGTTTTTTTTTTTATTCCACCATCCGATTGTGGTTATTGGATACATAACATTTAGTAAATGATGATTTTTATACAAATCTAAATCTATATATATATATATATATATATATA
>Ga0209589_1013329_pt1 | contig 10764 bp, 5 predicted proteins | sample CowpeawhiteBW_FD_187525 | JGI IMG/M metagenome (GOLD analysis project Ga0209589, IMG submission 187525) | Root nodule microbial communities of legume samples collected from California USA - Cow pea white BW (SPAdes) (version 2) | ecosystem: Host-associated > Plants > Roots > Nodule | place: USA...
GGTTGCCATGGCTTCTAGCCTAGCCTTGTAGTGGCATGCTTCTCACATTTTTTACCATTTCTTTCCTTTCCATTTTATGTTTTCTTCTTCCTTTAATTGTTCTTGGTTTTCTATGGTTTATGTGCTTCCCATTTCCTTTTCGTTTTGAATCAATTCATCATCTTCTTCTCTTGAGCTTTGTGAAAGGAACTTTCACATCTAGATAGCTTGCTATCTTAATGTCCAATGGGAATTTCACTTAGCTTTCTTAATCAACTCACACCATATTTAATAATCTTAAAAAGAAACAACATAATCCTTCATCAGAAGAACCACATACAAGACAACCAAACAAACAGGGTAAGTTAGAGTAGAAATAGTCTATCAAGCAATCACATGCTATTACACAATCCAAAAAAGTATTCATCAACCAATCATGTTATGACTTCTCAAGCAATACACTAGACTCAGACTAGACTCATCTGGATTACATATAATCAGGTCGGATTCAGCGGATGCTAGCACTTGTGGTAGATTACCCTGCTCACCCTCGAGTTGCTCACCCCCGAGCTAAGTGTTAGAAGTGTTACAATGTTTCAATCCCCCCACACAAGGTTAGCCCTTAATGAGTTTCAGGCCTCCTACTACTCTCACCACGAGAGTCAGTCAACTCTAAGTGAGACTAACTGACTCCTTAGAATGCTAGGATGCAACCTTACCTTGAATCCTTACCAAATTATATAGATGGGGCACCACCATGGACTCCAATAACAGGGGCCATGGAATTACGTCCCGACCACTGAAGCACCACCAGGAAGTCTCACCTAGAGACTCGTGGATTTACGTACTAACAACATACCAATCACATTCCAAACAAACAAATAATATTGATCATGCATTTAACACCTCACGCCATCCTTTGTAACCCATCCTCATTCATATTCCATGTTGATTTCATACCATCCCATTCTTCCCAATTCGAGAATATAGAACTTCACCTCATACCAATACCATGCAATCAATGTAACATTATTGTTCATACCGAATTCATGACAACATATATAACCACCCATTTCATTGAAATTGTATGCCAAGATTTATCCAAGTTCATCATTCACAATCCATGAATCACATCACTCATGCAAGTTCATTCATCTCATACTTTATAAATGCATATTAAGACATACATATATCACAAAATAGTATTCATCCCAAATAAATTAGTTCCAACATTTAAGTACCTGCAATTCCATACAATCAAGCACAACCCACAACAATAATTCTTACACCAAAATTCCTAAGCAAATTTATTATCGCAAAACCAAAATCATTGCAGTAATGCGTGACACATTTCTCAAGCTACAGACATCTAATCGACGATCCAACCGGTCAAACCATAAAATAGCATGTTATGAACAAAAGTCAAAATTTGAGCTCAATCCAATGGTTAATGAGTCAGGAAAGTCAATTTTACTAAAACTGCGCATATTAGAAAAACACACAGTCGCCCAGCGACCAAAGGCACTTGCCCAGCGACTGTGCGACACATCCAGAATACAAGAAATAACGTCAAATATCACAGTTTCATGAATATTTGAACCCCTAACTCAGAAATATACCAAAAACTAACGTTTTCCCCAATCTCTTCTCATATTTCACAAAACATTATTCATATAAAATAGAAATAACTTGAAACCCTAGCTTCCCTTACCTGGAAAGGGTTTAGCAGAGGATTCTGACACCACAGTAGTGAGTACAACAACTCCAAGAAAAATTTAGGGAGCTGGGAAACAGTGGAACCATTCAAAATGTCCAAACCCTAGCAGAGCTTCTGTTAGAAGGGAAAGAGGGTAAGAGCACTGTCTTTGCAAAGTGTGGCAGAATGAGAAGGGTTAGGCTGCCTTAGGGACTTTGGACACCCTATGGACCAGCCCTAGGCCCAACTAATTTGAGACAACCTTTTTAAATTAGGGCAGAAATAAAAAGAGGATTTTATACTGTGTATTTGTTGTTTATACAGTTATAAATGCACTGCATGGCAGTAACAAATATCGTGTGGAGGTAAGATTCAACCTTTAGATAAAAATAAGAGATAATCAATTTATATTTTTTAAGATGATGTGAGAGCGTAAATGAAATGCATTTTCATGTTGCAAATAGTTATTTAAATATAAATTATAATTTAAAAAATAGAAAATATTTTAAATTTATAATATAAAGTACTTTTAATAATACTTTTAACATTCAGGTGCATATTTACTTAAATTGATGGCAGTATAATTTTACATGATAACTAAAATAACAAATGTTGTTGTAAATAGTTAAGTAATTTATGTGGATATATATTATTATTATTATTATTATCATATTATATTATATATATAATAATAATAATACAAAATATATAATAATAATAATAATAATAATAATAATAATAATAATGATATTAATAATAATATAATAATAAATATTTAATATTTAAGACAATATAAATGATTTAATGTTGGTATGGAATTCTGAATAAGTTTAAATAGTAAAATAATAATAATAATAATATAATAATAATAATAATAATAATAATAATAATAAATATTTAAGACAATAAAAATTATTTATCTGGAATTTTGAGTATGTTTTAATAATAAAATAGTATATAATCATGATAATATTGTGATGGGTTTTATAATATGATATGAGCAACATGGAAAGAGAACATAATCAATCATTTCACATTAGTTATAGGTGATTTAACTTGAAAAAGAAAATAAATTAGAATTTTGATTTAATAACTTCAATTTTTTTTTTCAAGACTAAAAATCTTGGCATAGTCTAAAATTAAAATAATATAAAATTTTATATGATATTTGTAGATAATTAGATTTAATCATATAAAATAGTTAGATTAGATTAAGTGAATAGTTAACAGTATAATAGTTCTAAAAATATAATTTATTTTTATAAAAAATCTAAAATACTTTAAGATAAAAATGTGTTTAACTATATAATTTTTAGAAGAAATTAAATTTTAAAAATCTCATGAGTATTTTAATTATTTAAAACAGTATAATTTTATGTTTTAAAAAATAAAATTGGAATTTTTAATTATAATAGTTAAATATATACTCGGTTATGAGATAAAAAAATGTAAAGACGTAAACAATTTTTTTTTTCATTCTTCAACTTCATCGATGTTCGACAAAAATCCAAAATTTTTTCTATTTACTATCTTATTTATCTTTTAGGATTAATTTTTTAAATTAAATTTGTTCAAACTTTAGAGACTAATTCCAATTTTGACTAAAAGTTGAAGACCAAAAATATATTTAACCTTACAAATAAATATGAGAGAGGTGATGTTGATTGGGATGTTGGGATTGAACTTCGTTTCTTAACTTCACTGCACTGCCTTTAATTATCTATATATTGCATTCTTTGTTTTAATGTTCCTAGAAGTACGCTTACGTGTAAATCTAACCACATTCCTGTGAATTAGAATCTAAGGGGTCAAACGTAGGATGCTCCCATCCAAGTGGAGGAATCCTTGAGAACAAGACTATTTAAACCAAATAAACATGCATATGCATGTCTGGTATATGCTAATGATTAAGAGACTTGATTGGATCTAAACACTAGACCAGATTCCTCTACATTTAGTGTTGATGAGGTGTGATGATTGACCAAATCACCATGGAGTGAAATACAAATTAAGTAACCAACACGTAAACCAAGAATCATAATACATATATAATCAAGTGAAATACAAAGAGAGTTTAGAAGTTTCATTCAATCCAACCTATAGAGGAATTAACTGCTCATGATGATATATACAAGATGAAAATGGAGTAGCTTCCTTCCATAACTTTATACTACTATACTATAAGAACTAAGCTAATCTAAGAGTTTCTCTCTAGAATAGTATACAAAATCAACATAATAATCCTATGGTCATGCCCTATATTTATAGATTTTCAAGTGCTGCTCTAGCTTCCAAGATTGAAGTTTAGCCAAGGAGGTTTCCTGCCTAAGTGGGTTCCTTCCCAAGCTTGGGCATCCATCTTTTGGAGATCAACAATGGAGGTTTCCCTGCCATGGAGGTTTCCAATTGATGCCCAACTTCAAATTTGGAGCTTCATGTTCCTTGCAGTGAAGGTTTCTTAAAATGTGGCTCAACACCAAATTTTGCTACTCAACCGCATGCTTAAAATTTACTTATATCAGTTCATCATTCTGGCTTGAGCTGCAACTTTTGGGGCTTAACACCAACTTCATGATTTCCTTCATTTTACTTGTAAAACAACACAAAATGTATCAAATTCCACTTTTTATATTTTCTCATAACCACATTTTGTATTTATGTGCAATTAGGGCATTTCTAGTTAAGCGTTATTTTTCATGTTAGGCACGATTGTAATTGAGTTTTCTTGTGTGACAAATGGAGTTACTAAGCGACATAGGAGTTTTACAGGCTTGATTAACAAGATTTGGTTTGTTGCGTGAATGTGTGAAAAGAACATGTTATTAGTTTAGATATATTTTCTTGCTATGTTTGAATGATGGATGATGTACTATTCTATCCAGATAATTTGAAAATGACAATGATGAGTTTATATATATATATATATATATATATATATATATATATATATATATATATATATATATATATATATATATATATATGCGGAATACATGCATGTGTTGTGATGTTATGTGAGAAATGTGTGTTTCAAAAAGAGGTGAGAGGGTTCTGGGAGTTGACCTGAGGATAAGAGGTGAGGGGGCTCTAGGAGCTGACCCTAAGATAAGAGATGAGGGGGCTCTAGGAGTTGACCTTGAGGGGGCTTTAGCAGCTGACCTTGAGGGGGCTCTATAGAGTCTGGGAGAGTAGCAGGGAGTGATGGACTCGACATAACTATACCGATGTTTAACTTCGCCCGTAAGACTCGAGGAGGAGTAGGGCAGGTAGGAAAAGTATGTTTAGCTTTAGAGATGAGCTCGGTTGGATGGTAATCTATGTGTAAGGGTTGTGTGGATGATTAAATCTCTTGAGGTGAGACTACATGTTGGTTGTTATGGCTAGATGAGACAACAATTGTTGAGATTGAATGTGTGATATTGGATGAATTGATGAAAAGGCTTAGGTGAGGGTGATGTGAAAATTTCTATTGTTGTTATAACCTATGTTAATTATTTGTTAAGTTAACTTACCTTTGCATGTTTTTTATTGTGGTTTTCATCTATGATGATCGTATGACTTGTGTTATACGAAAGCATATGAGGTTGCATATGATATTCTGGATGCACAACAGAGGAACTTGAGGTTGCATTGGGAAGAATTTTTTTATATTGAATGTATTTGGAATAATTTTTATTACCTAATATTATTATACATTTTAAATATTAAATAAATTTTGAAGTGTGGAACATTTATTTGTTGAGATAAATGAATTTTTTTATCTTCAACTGAATTTTTTTTAAATTAAGAAAATTTTTTAGCAACATCTTGAAGGGGTGTTACAGTTTTGTAGAGACAATTCAAGTTTTGGAAATAATGTTTTGATTCTTTGGAGTTGGGTTGTTGTTGAAGTCAGCCATAAGTCCTTGAAATTGTTGTATAAGCTAATGTAAACTTAAACAAAGTAGACTTTCTAAGGCGTGCAAATTTACTACCTTTAAGAACTTATCTGTGATGTATTGCGTAAGCCTCCAAGTTACAACAAAAAACTTTCCGAATTTCCCGAGGATTTCAGAACTAGCAAGAAATAGTATCAAAGAGTAAAATTAACCCAGGATAGATAAAATAATAAGACAAGAGAGTAGAGGTGGAGAGAAGATGTAGTGAAGTTGTGTTTTTTTTTTTCAAATGCAGAATGAGCCCTTATTTATAAATGTAGGAGGCTTATATGATGGGCCAAAAATCCCATGGATTATGGAGGATAATTTGTAACGTTCGACTGCGACCTCCACGCGACCCTTGCTATTCAAGCCTAACCCCCACATCAAACAAATAAATCTACAACTAAAGCATTGTAAGTGATTCATAACTTCAGGTTTCTACCGCAAGGCTCACTCTGTTCCAATACAAAAGGGGTATCTTTTTTAATACCTTATTTCAATAACAAAAATTATATGCTATTGTGGCTTCTATGCAAAGTACAATGAGCAAATATTTTAAGAATTTGGGAAGAAAACTTTATGGGTGTGGAAATTACAATGTTAATGATAATCATTTGTAAATATCTTGTTTTTTGATTGTTTGAATGAATAAGGTAAGAATAATTCCATCATTGCATTGCTGTCGAGTTAATCATCCTGTATTTCAAATGCATTAGACTAAGTTGAGGACATTACTAACGACTTAAAATTACTAGTACAACAATTTGATTTGTTGAAAGAAATGGTAGGTATAAATCTTAATGTTGAGACATGAGTTGAAAGTCAAATAGACTTAAAGGTATGTTTTAGTTGGTAGTCATGAGTTGAAAGTGAAACAGACTTAATGTTGAGACATATGTTGAATGTCAAACAAACCTATGCGTTCAAATTAAAAAATTCAAAAGAGCATAAATTTTTTAAAATGGGTGCATTAGTGAGCTTTTCCTTGAGTTGCTTGAAAGTTAACTCTTGTCTCTCTTCTGACTCAAATTTCACATGATTTTTCCCTAACTCATTGAGAGGTGAAGCTATACTTGAGAAGTTAGGGATTAAGAGGTGAAACTATACTTGAGAAGTTGGAGACAAATCTCCTATAGAAGGATGCTAGACCATGAAAACTCTTAACTTCTCCTACAGGGAGTTGGCCACTCTTGAATGACTTGGAATTTGGTGGGATCAACATGTACACCATGCTTATTGACTATGAAGCCTATAAAGACCACACTATCTTCACAAAATATGCACTTCTCTTTGTTTGCATAAAGATGGTTGTCTCTTAGAGTAGAGTAGAGAGAACAACTTTCAACTGTCGTAGATGCTCATGAAGGCTTTTTCTATACACTAGGATGTCATCAAAGTACAATACCACAAATTTTCCATTGCAATCTCAAAGGACATGATTCATTAATCTCATGAAGGTGGTAGGTGAATTAGTTAACCCAAAATGCATCACTAACCACTCATATAATCCAAACTTAGTCTTAAATGCAATTTTCCACTCACCACCTTCTTTTATTCTGGTTTGGTGATATCCATTTTTAAGATCTATTTTGGAGAACATGGTGGACCCATGCAAGTCATCTAACATGTCATCAACCCTATAATCACAACACATTCTTCATTGGACTTCTTTCTTGAGTACCAACAACACGTGCACGACACACAAACTTAGACTCTTTTGCACCTAACCTTTGTCTAGCAAATCTTGAACATGAATCTCAGTCTCTTTGGTTTCTTTGGGGTTTGTTCTATTTGTGGGCCGATTTAGTAAGCTTGCCCCAAGAACAAAATCAATTTGATGTTCTATTCCCCTAATTGGAGGAAGTCCCTAATGGCCTTCTTGGGGAAATACATCATCATCTTCTTTCAAAATTTCATTCAAAGAAAGAGAAACTTGGGTTCTAGATTGGAAGTCGTGTATGTAAGTGCTCCTTTTCAAAGGAGAAGGTACGAAGGTTGCTCACAAAGGAGATTTTTCTTGAAAGTTTTCTTAGACAATTTTTATCCTTATGAGTGACCTTGGAAGGAGTATTACTCTCCCCTTCCCTCTTCTGATATTGTATGCATGAGTTGGGAGCTTGCTCCCTTGGATCTTTGTGCTTTCTCTTTACTTTTCTCTCTTCATCCCTCATTTTCCTCATTTGTATTTGATCCTGTAACACTTTAGAAGGTTCTAAGGAATGAAGCACACACTTTGTATCCTTGTGGTGAATGGCGATTTCATTTGTAAGACCATTGTGTATAATTTTCTTGTCAAATTGTCATGGTCTTCCTAACAAAATATAACAAGCTTTCATAGGGACTATGTTGGAAAGAGCTTTATCTTCATAATTCCCTATGGATAACTTCACCTTCACTTATGGGTTCACATTCAAATCCCCTCATTCATTTAGCCATTGAAGTTTGTAAGGTTTCAGATGAGGTATGATTGTAAATCACTAGAATCACTTTAAATTTGGAAGGAAGGAGCTTGAGACATGCTTAGGTTTTCAAAAATATGCAATGCACAAACAAACTTGTATTTCAAAAATAAATTTATTAAGAGACTTAAAGAGGCAAAAGAAGCTCAAGTTTACTTCCAGGAAAGGGAGGTGAATCACAAAGGATCACTTAATAACCAAGTCTTTCCTAGCCAAAGTTTACCTTAAGCCCTCTTGCACCATATTTCTCAAATGGAATTAGGTTTGATACACAAGTGTACACACAATAAACTATAAGGAATAAGAAAACAAATAAACTAGAAGGCACTGAGAACTTTTAAAACTTTACTAACTAAAAATGTTTCAATTTGGTATAGGATTCAAGTTAAGAGGTAGGGTTGAGCACCAAAGACTCTCCCAAGACACCTAACAAGTCTGTGAGTTATAATGGTAAAACAAAACAATTTTACAACTAAAAAAAAGGAAGCAATACAATCAAATGAAGCTTGCTTATCTCCAAGATATTTCACTCCTCCTCTTCATGTCTCCTTGTCAAGGCTTCAAGGTTAAAATATGTCTACACCCCCTTAGGGTGTTACTCAAGGGTTAGTTCACCTCAAAAGGAACTCCTACACCAAAAACAAGCCAAAATCGAGAAGAAATACAAAGAAAAAGCAAGAAAAGGTCTTAAATGAAACAAAACTTCACAAAAGGAGTTTTATTTTGGAAAAAACTATAAGCAACAAGGAAAGACAAGCTAGAAAATAAAGCTAATGATGAAACCACCCCAAGGCTTATAGTTGGGCCATTGACTAAAGCCCATTTTCTTCATTTGTCTTAATTAAATAAATAACTATTTTTGGGCCTTATACCTTTATGGGCCATTATTTTTTTGCTATCTTTAATGGTTGTTTGCCTACGTGGGCAAGGAATATTTTCAAACCCAATAACCTTGATATGGAAGTGCATGAGTTGACCAGGCCTACATCAATTGTCAACGTGTTGGACCGAGAATCCCCATTCCTTCACCCTACCATTTGCAATGCATCACGTATAATGAAGTGCAGAATGAAGCAAGGCACACTACTGGGCCAAATGTTGGAGCATGGAGTGGCTATTGGGCTTCATCTCAAATCAACCCACTACCACCAATATACAGCTACGCCTACACCAGTTTCCATTTCTCCTTAAATGCACTATCAGCTAGGGTTCCTTATTTCTTGATTCCTTTTCTCTGTTTGTGTTTCCCTCACGTGTTTCAAACGGATCTGTTAGGGTTCACCCTCCTTGCCAAGAACTTCTTGCCGTGAGGTTCTATTTGCATTCCTAACCCCAGGATTTCACCTTGTCGTTAGGATCCTTTGTTAGATGACTTTCTCTTCCTCTGTTTCCACGGCTACCTTCTTCCTTATAAAAGGCAGTTCGATCTTTATAATGAACTAGCTTTGATGAATGAGAGTGATTATTTCCCCCTTTCGTCTTAGCTTACCTTCTAGAGAGGTATTAACCTCCTTAGGGTTCCAATTGAGTGAGTTTTGTGAGATTCCAAATTTTGAACAAGAGCGAACCGAGAGAGTCACAAGTCTTTCACCGTTGTTTTTCTTCGATTCACATCGAAGGATTGAAGCTTGAAGGTTGAACGAGAGTTTTCCACGAACAATTCGACGATTGGAAGGTTTCCACTAAAGATTTTTGTCTTCGCATTCATCATCTAAGAACAAAGGTTAAGCACTTGAAAGAAATACCTAAAGAAAGGCACTAGAATGGATGCACAAAACCAAAAATAATTGGAGTAGAAAAAGGGTGCTTGTTGTCTACACAAGCAATGTGTTAATGGTACACTTGAGAAATTCTTTTATCATCATAGTCAAAACGTATATTTGTTGGACAGTGCAATATTTATCACAAAACAGTGAGCAAAATGCAGAAAAAATTTCACATCAAACAAGCTAGTGGTAGTGGTCATAAACACATGATTTTCAACGTTTTTCTTGGCTCTTTTGGTACTTCTTTTGTACCCTTTTTCTTTGAATCTTTTGACAACTCTTTTCCACTTTTTAAAAACAAAAAGAGACCACTACTCACAAAAAATAGTTTATATATTTCTTTCAAAGTTCAAAAATATCAAGAAGCACAAAAAATGGAAAGAATCCTACTAGAATAAAAGATAGAGCATGAAACTCAACAAAACATAAGAGAACATTATCTTTAAGAACTTGCCAATTAACTAATGACAAGTATGTACTCAAATATGCAAAGTAAAAACAGTCAAATGGATGTATATTGTGCAGTATTGAAAACCAAGTTGAGTATATATTTTTGTAATTTTTCCAAAATTTAAACTATGAAGACATGACATATAATGGACTAAACATGACTCTTAACATCAAAATGACCCAACAAACATATATGACCTTTCGATAAATGAAGAAAGAATAAAAAATATAAAAACACAAACAACACATATATGGAAACTTAAGGTAAAAATTGATTAGTTCAAAGAAAATAAAAAATTAGAACTCTCGGTTTAGTGGTGTTGTGGGATGAATGTAAGACCCGGAAAAAATTAGATTAAAGGAAAACACATAGAAAGAAAATTAATGGCTAGATTAATATTGTTGATTTATTTAATTTAATTAGGTTATTAAATTATGAAATAGAAAATAATTATTATTTGAGTGATTTAAGTTATTGTGGTGTTTATAATAAT
>Ga0209589_1013330_pt1 | contig 10763 bp, 3 predicted proteins | sample CowpeawhiteBW_FD_187525 | JGI IMG/M metagenome (GOLD analysis project Ga0209589, IMG submission 187525) | Root nodule microbial communities of legume samples collected from California USA - Cow pea white BW (SPAdes) (version 2) | ecosystem: Host-associated > Plants > Roots > Nodule | place: USA...
AAAAGGTTCACTCATATTGTGAATCATCTCATAGCATTGGGAAAGGTCTTTGAAAAGGAAGAATTGAATATCAAAATACTGAAAAGTCTGAATAGAGCATGGCAGCCTAAGGTTACTGCAATCTCTAAATCAAGAGATCTCACCACAATGAGTATGGCAACTCTCTTTGGAAAATTAAGAGAACATGAATTGGAACTTGGACGTTTAAAAGAGGAAGAGGAAGGAGAAAAAAGGCAAAGCATTGCATTAAAAGCTGCTGCAAAAACTGAAGCCAGAAGCAAAGTCAACAAGGATAAAGAAACTGCAGAACAGGAGGATGAAGCATCTGATTCTGAGACACTAAATCTGATGGTAAAACGTTTTTCAAAATTTTTGAAGTACAAAAATAAATCTAATGCAAAATCTGCTGCAGGAAATAGAAGATTCCCTTCCAAGAGGCAAGAGTAATCATCTAACACTCCAACATGTTATGAGTGTGGTAAATCTGGTCATATCAAACCTGAGTGTCCAATTCTCAAGATCAAAAAGAAATTGGAGGAAAAGAGTGAGGCCACAAGCAAGTCCAAGAGAGTGAAGAAAGCATATATTGCTTGGGAGGACAATGACTCCAGCACCTCTAGTGATTCAAGTGAAAGCAATGAAGAAGAAACAAATATGTGTTTGATGGCTGATACAAAATCCTTTGACAGTAGTGTAAGTGATCTTGATCTTGAATCTATTGATGAAAGCTATGAAACTAGGTTCTATCAACTACTTGATGTATATAATGAGTTGCATGAAGAGGTTAGAAAGCTGCAATACTCTAATAACAGACATAAAGGTGAAAATAGGTGGCTTGAAAATAGATTAAAACAACTTGAAACAGAAAATGAAGAATTGAAAACTGAGCTTGAAAATATTGAAAAGCATAAAAGTGGTAATTGCAAAAAGAGTGTGATTAATTGTGAAAATTGCTCCAAACAATTAGAGCATGTATTGTTTGGTTGTGAAATATTGGAGCATCATTTCTAACAAAATTGAATACCTAATGGAGCTTGTATCTAGGGATAGAACATGATTCATTAGTAATCTTAAGACTCTTGAACCTAATGCATGATTTCACTTATTAGGATTTAAGGAATTGAAACTTGATGAGTTATCATAGGCTCAAAGTTACGAGGAATATGATTTGAGTATTCTTGTAGGTTGATTTTAAAATGAATATAGAATTGGGGAGTTTGTGAATGCATGAGAATGAAGTGAATGAAATCTAATCTTGACAATTGTAAATACTTTATGTTAACTTTCTTGTTGCACACCAACTGTTTAATAAAAATATAAAAAGAGTTTCTTTATGTTTTGTGAGCTTTGTTGTCTATTTGAGTTGTCAGTTGCGAGATTTGTCATGTGTTGTACAAGTCCATGGGAGAGAATGATATTTATTACTTGCTACGTGCGACCGGTGTGCTTACCGTTTTTCAATAACAAGTTTTTGGCATCATTGTCAGGGATTTGTGTTCCAACACAAGGCAATTTGAGCATTTGTGACTTTTTTAGAATTTGTTCTTTATTTCCTTTTCTTGTGCTTTCCTTTATACAGTTTGTCTGTTGGTGCTTTTGCTTTCCATTGATTTGGTTTGTGCTTAATGCTTGTCTCGGGGTACGCTTTAGAGCATGATGTAGTTGTTGGAACGTCTTAGGAATGGGATTTCAGCAGCCAAATTAACCAAATAAAACCAAATATTGCAAGTCATTAGGGATGGGATTGTTTTTTTGGCCCTTAATATTCTGGTTTTTAATGCAAGTCTTGATGCATGCTTAGGCCAAGGGATTGAGTAAGGTATGTTGATCTCTTGGCAAGCACACCAATAGTCAATTGTAGTATAATGAATTTTAAGTAAGAGTGTTAATCCTACGAGGAATGGATTCAATTAAAATATATAATTATCTCAATTGACACATATATATATATATATATATATATATATATATATATATATATATATATATATATATATATATTCATTTGATTCATTGTTAATTGTAATACTAAATTTGCATAAAAATAATAGCATAAAAGCAGAAAGTTTAGAAAAAGTTCAGTAAGAGAAACTGGGATTGAATTTCATCTATCTCACTTGTTTGTAATATGGATGAATATAAACATACAACACCTGAATTTACAATATTGATGCAACACTCAAAAATCATTTATATTGATTCCTCATGTATAAAATTCATAAGATTAGTCCCCTGAATATTGATTCCTCACATATTCAACAAAGTATCCAACATTATGTTCAAGTGTTATAATCAATTGATATATTGAAATCTTTTCCTAGCATCACAATATATCAAGTATCATTGTTCAGATCAAATTTTTAGAAATACTTTCCAGTCAGATCTAAAAATCATAATCAAGAGTCTATTGATCAAATATAATCAAGCATTTAAAATAGAACAATGATACCAATATTGAGCAGAAACAAAAGTGTTATATATAAATATCACCATATTACATCCAAGTGTGAATCGATTACATTCAATCCTAAGAGGAAAGATTAACCATGCATGGTAGCCATTGAAATCATAAGAGCTAAGAAGAAAACTCTAGAAAATATGGATCCTCTGATTTTTGTGGTTCTTCAAAGCTCGTTCTAAATTAGTTCCAGCCTTTTTTTCACTTTCTGATTCATAAAAGATCTATACTGCACGAGTTTTCGCTTAAACCAACTGATTCTCGCCTAAGCGAGAAGTTCATGTTGAAGAAAAGTCATCTTGCTTGAGCAAAACTATTATCAATTAAGTGAGAAATGCCTAACTTGAATGCCCCCTCTGCACGAACTCTCACTCAGGCGAGGTCTTTCTCGCATAGGTGAGAATGGCAGCAAGAGTTCTCGCTTGGGCGAGATTGCTTTGGCTTGAGCGAATAGTGGCAGGACTTCTTCCCTTAACTCTATGTTTCTTGATTTATTCTTCCTCTTTTATGTTTCTTCCTCCTTCTACCTTAATTTACCTAAAAATACACAAAGTAGGGATAAAATGATTTCCTTTAAGTAGAAACTTGGAAACATGTGATTGAAGCTCATTTCTATTAGATTGGGGAAAATCAATATCATATAAACACAAATTAAAAATAGAAGTGCCAGAATTCCATATGAAATTTACTTATTTTTAGCACTTATCACTATGTCAGGCTTAGATAGGCGCAACAAGAGGAATCTGAGTGTTTTTACCTTAGACAACAGGGAAAGTAGTATTCATCACCTTGTGAGAGTACTGAGTCATCTTGCAACAAGAGGGATCTGAGTGAGGTTACTTGGGAAATCTATTTTAATCATTTTGCATATTGGAATTGTTGTTTGGTTGGTGTGCTTGTGTATATGTTATGCGTTTTTCTTTTCTTCTTGTTATTTTAATCTTTTTTCCTTTCAATTATCTTCCTTGTTTTTATGTTTTTCAATTTTCAATTCTCAAATCTTGACTTCTATAAAAATATTGGGTTAACATGTTTGTTCGAGTATCTTTTGTGTTCTTGTGAGTGCTAGGTATTCATGATGATGAGGATGAGACACAAGGAGTAGAGAGATTGAGTAGAGGATTTGAGCAGCAGGCTTACCCATCCAAAAATATTTTACTTTCTTTCCTTTTTTATTTTCATTTCCTACTTTCAATAATCAAAAGTTTGACTTGGTTGTTCGACAAATATGAATGCATTGGTTTCATGACTTTGAGTAAGTTTTGTGTGACTTTGGGGAGAACCATTTGTGTTTGCTGATAAATTGATTTTGGATTACATTGAGAGTATGTTGTGATCTTGTGAAATTTGGTGCTTGTGGTTGTTCTCATGTTTGTATTCTAAGAATGTTGTCATTATTTTTACCGTGGTTAATGATTGTGACATTGTATGATAACCTTAGGACTAAACCGAGTGAGATTTTGAGCCTCAGAGATTTTATCTATTAAGAGTTATCTCTTTAGGCTTACAATTATCTTTGCTTGAGTTTTATAGCTAGTTGTTTTTCATTTGTATGCTTACATATAAACAAGGCATTTTTCTTTCCTTCCTAGCATCATATTTTGAACCAAAAAAGCCAACCTTGTTTTTAAAGACTAAAACCTTTGTGCAAACCTTTGACCATCAAAATAAAATTTCCTTCATCTTTGAATCCTTAAGCCTTGTTGAAAACATTTGACCACCACACCTTAAATGGAGAGAGAAAACTTTTCATGGTCATGAGTATGATTCAAGTGTGGGGGAAGTTATCAAAAGTGGGGCAGCATGAGGAACATTAGATATGGTTGTGGTTGATGTGGTGCATTCTTACAAATATGTATATATAAAAGAAAAAGAAAGAGAAAAAGAGAAAAAGAATAAGAAGAAAAAAATGAATAATATGGTTGCAAGGTGGTGTTTGGTTGTGCTCTAGTTTTCAAATAAAAGAGAGTAAAATGTTAAGATTGTCAAGTTGATGTGATTTCTTTCTTTACTAATTCATGCTACCTAGAAACACCATTCCCCTTCCTAGCCTTGTCACAATTCACCAAATAAAGTCTTTTATTGGTGTTTGCATGTTTTAATAACTCTTAGCTCTTAAAATGAAAAGCAAAGTCAAATTGGTGCAATTAGTGGTAGAAGAGAGAATAACACACATCCCTATACACTAGTGTGATTGAGTGAAATACTTTTTCTAGTGAGGATTAGACCTTGTGGTTGATCAATGAAAACATTTTTGCCATGATTGTTAGTCTCTTATAAAGCATATGCATACATTTTTGTGATATTTTCATTGTGAGCACTATAGCTAAGGAATTGCAAGGTTACACACATTATCATTAATTTGGTTTTGAAAACAGAGCATTCATGGATGTTATCTGAATTGATTGTGTGAACTTGCTTTTTAGTTGTTTAAACTTTGTTGAATAGATATCTTTCTAAGCTAAATTACGTTTTTCTTGAGGACAAGAAAGGTTTTAAGGGTGGGTGAGTTGATAACATCCATTTTTACCTCTTTTTGTGTTTTTATTGTCATGAATAAATCAACTGTTTCCTAGCTTTCCAGGTCTACAAATGTGATCTTGTTGTGCTTGTTGAGATTCTTGTGGGATTCAGGAGTCTTGATTTGTGTTTTTGCATATTTTGAAAGTGTAATCTTGTGGATTGAGTAAAACTTTTAATATAGTGCAAGTCAAGCTTGGGTTGCCTTGACAAACTAGATATAGCTCAAATTTGAGTAAACCATATATAAATTGTGTCCTCTTGCTTGATTCTCTCTATTCTCCCTTGGTTTGTGATCCAAAGCTTCAAGAAACATGACTTCTACAATATTTTAGTTGTTCTTGAGTGATTTGACAAAACCTGAGACTTTGATTCTATTTGTACTACTTATTAGAATCTATCTTGATAAGTTTTTTAAATTGTTTCTAAATTAAACTTCAAATTCAAATTTCTGTAGAACTCTAAGTATTTCAATCGATTGCATTGATATTTTGATCTGTTGAATTATGTTGCCTTGTTAATTGTTTAATGAAATCAATCTGTTATCCTTGTTTTCCATTGAGTAAAAGTATGCAGTCTAGTAGCAATTGCATTCTGAATTTATGGTTGGTCTGATTCAATAAAAATGGGTTTTAAGAATTTAAAAGTTATCAAATTTTTAGAAAGCCAATTCACCCCCTCCCCTTTCTTGGCTAACGACTCATTTTAATACTTAGAGAGTTTTCATAGGTACTCAAATTTAAAAGAAAAATTTATTGAAGAGAAGATGTTAAAACTTGCATCAGAATATTATTTTATTTATAACTTTTAGTTTACCCAACACATTATAGGGTCTTCTTAAACAATCCTATCATTATTTTCATATAAGCCATGTGACAAAATTTACATTAAATAGAGGAAATAGTATAAATATGCCAATGTTTTAGAAAAAACTAGCAACTCAACCAAAAGAAATATTGTAGTAGAGGAATTTTTGGTATCAAAAGATGTTTGACAATTACAACTAAGTTCTGACAAAGAAAAATCTAACAATGTTGAATTTATGAGATGTCAACAGATGTATAAGATTGTGCTCCCCATTCAATCCAAGATCCATTATAAACTACAACATCAAACTTTCCAAGATCATGTAGCCCTTAGATAAAAGAGATTATGAACAAAAGTAAGTAAAAGAGATATACATACAAAATTTGAATAAAACCTAAGTCTTGGAAATTTTTAGTTTGCTGATTTTTGGCTTCTCTCTAAAACTCCTTTTGGGTTTGTATTAGAATTTAGGAGACATGGGAGAGGGACAACAACTACAAGGGTTTGTATTCATATTCATCATCATGAGTAGCTAGACTCTTCTATGTTGGGATTGAATGTAACTTTTTTTATTCCCTATGTTGTTATTAATGATTTGATTTGCATTTATTGCTTTGTTGACTTGATCACTCATCTAATTTCATCAATTTAGGTTGAGATAGAAAATTGGCTTAAGGTAAGATCCAACCAAATCATCTAATGTAACTAGGAATAGATCTATATGCTTAACCTAAACATATAGTCATGTTCTTAATGCAAGGAGTCATCAATCAAAGACTGGAGAAATTGCATTGGATTTGATATCCTTAGGTTCTAAAATCAAGGAATTGATTTATAATTACCTTAGTACTTTCAAGAAAATATAGCAATCAACTTGTTCTATAGCAGAATAATAACAATACAGTAGTAGAAGATTAGTAAAGTTCAGTCTGAACATTCTTATCAACATCATTTCATATTAATCATCAACACAATCTATTTAAAATTTGTTTAGCCTAATCACTATTTTATTGTAAATTTAAATAAGGTTCTAGATCACTATTTTATCTAACCAAATTCTTGTGGATACAACATTGTCGTGCTACAATTAAATCCAATACACTTACTTGAAGAGTTGTCGAGGATTTGTTCGAAGATAATCCTGTAGCTATAATGAATTTTGGATTTGTTTGTAAATTAGTGCATAACTGTCACAGTTTTGGATTTAATTACAATTATTTTGCTCTGCTCACTTGATCTCATGTTGTTTTAGCTACAATTAAAATTAATATATATGCAGTATTGGAAACACTAGAATAAAAGTTTAGAGATAAATTGTATTAATAATAACTATTATATACATTTCTTTTTGCAAATAAAAAATATGTTTATTAATAAATTTGAAATGAATGACAAATAAAATAGATGCTCAAATTTGGTGAGAAACTTATATATATTCCATGACATGTTATGTATAGACAGCGAACTAAATAATTATATGATATTTTAAAAGTTAAATATATTTTTAGTTTTTGATATTTAATGTTAAATTAGAATTATTTTTATTCAAAATTTTGATATATTTTAGTTCTTAAAATTGAAAAATGAATATATAATGTATATGTTTTTTTTATATTACTTCACAATTTATTTATTTTCAATAATTTACTTTTCTATAAATTAATTAAATTATTAATTTACAAACTAAATTGTTTTCTAATAAAAAATGGCGTGAAAAAAAAGTTATCCTTATATAATACACAAATAAATTTATTTTTTAATTTATTATGTAATTAAATTACTGATTTATGAATTCATTATTTAACTAATTACTTAATAATTAATTATGTAAGTAATTAGGTAAATAATTAATTTATTGATTAACTCATTCATTAATTATCTAAACTATGCATTAATTCATTAATCTAAAAAATTCGAAAACATATTTTTCAAGTGCCTTTTTATCAAGAAAACAAAGACAATTAAGTTGTTTTAAATGATATATATAAAAAAAAATGGAGCGAATCCATACCCGAAAATTTTAAGATATTGGGTCTTGGTCATATTTCATTAATATTATATCATTCTAATAATTCTTCTTTTAAAAGATCCATAACTAAGAGTATTTAAATGATTTTAAAATGAAAATACTTATATATTATACTATGCACAATGTTGCCTTACTAAAGAAAATATATTCATCTAATTTAATTCAGTTATATATTCATTTGTAACCGATTTAACTTACAAATGTGAGTTATTTTGATCTTCATACTATACATCTTTTTAGTAAAGATAAAATAAATAATTGATTCAATAAAATAAATATATTATATTTTATTTTTAGGATAACAAAAAAGTTATAATATAAGCATAAAATTGTAATTTCTTTTCGGTACAATAAGAAAAAAAATTACAATCTTAATTTAAAAACTTTAATTTTATTAATTTTTTTAAAATTTGTTAATAGTTAAAATAATTGAATATGTTTTATTTTTGTAATACTAGGGCCGGATAGGCCATAAACTTAATCTCCACATCCTTCTTATAATAATCCAATTACTGATATTAATAGTTTGTTTTGCTTAAAATTAGAAATAATAATCCTTAAACAAAAAAGTAATGATCTTTTAGTTCATAAGATTAACTCAATTTATTCTCTTCTAACACATTACTTTCTATTATTTCTAATATATGTATGTGATACATTCAAATACATTTGTCAAGACTGTTTTATAAGGAACATGTCTTGAATTGAACACCTTCAATGGGTAATTTGTCATTTGGAAAAGCACAATCAGTTTTCTCTTTCTGTGGCAACAATGCACAAGGTGGAGGAGTGACATTATTGGTAACTCCAGCAACATCAGTGCAATTCCATTGAAGCTTCTTCTTCTTCAATGCACTCACTTCGATAGTCACATTAGAAATGCAGATTCCAGTGAAAGGGTCATTGGAGATTCCTTCAAGTTTTGCAGAATATGTAACATTCTTGGCAACAACATCTTTAAAATTAATTCCGGTAACAGTAGGAAGTGCTTTGGGATCATAATTATTGTCAGGGTGTTGTCCATAAGAACCTGTCATCCAAAATACATATTTCATGGTATTCAGATTCAATCCTCTGACAAATATGTTCTTCACAAATCCACCTCTTCCAACTGCTGATTTGATTCTAACAGCTGATTCAGTGTTGATGGCAGTGAGATCTTCAACTCTGACATCATCAATTCCGCCAGACATTTCACTTCCTAATGCAACCATGGCACTGTCTGGGGATATGCAAGTCACCCTTTTAATCACTAAGTGTTGTGTTGGCTTTCCAAATTTAATTCCATACTCATCCCAACCACTTTTTGCAGAAATGCAATCATCACCAGAAACAATGTAACAGTCTTCAATCCTGGTGTTTGTGCATGAATCTGTGGAGAAGAGAAAAGTTAGTAAGAATAATTTGACAGTGGTTTTTACCTAATGTTGCCAATTCAAGTAATATAAACTGAAAACAAACAATTTTACCTGGGTTAATTCCATCTGTGTTTGGAGAATCCACTGGGGCAAGAATGGTTAGCCCTTTAACGATTATGTTACTGAAGATGTAAAGCTTGATCAGAATAGTGAAGCAGACGATACATCAATGAAAACGAATAAGCAGTTTTAAGAAATTTGGAAAGAAAAAAAAAAGGAGAATTTTATCAAACCTGCTGTAAATTGGATGAACAAACCAAGTTGGGGAATTGATCAAAGTGAGATCTGATATTTGGATTTGATCAGAGTACATGATCTCAATCATGTAGGGTCTTGTGAGAGTCAACTGCTTCTTGTGGAACTTGTCCCACCAATAAGATCCTTGTCCATCAATTGTACCATTTTGACCTAATCACCAAGTTTAAGGAAATCCAATTCAGAATGACTTAGCCAATTTGAAAAGAACTTAACAATCTTCAATAAAGTAATATGGTTTGTGTAAATGATTACCAGTAATTACAACATCAGTGAGATTAGTCCCAAAAATTAGACTGCTAAACCTTCCACCAGGAGCATCTCTTCCTCTTCCATAAGATGGTAATATAGGAAGATGAGGCCATTCTAATTCATTCTGTTAATGTGATGAATGTAAGTGACCGATTTGCTAATTAGCAACAACATAAGAAAATGTAGATATCAAGTGCGTTGTTTGTTGAATCATGAATTATCCTTAAAAGTGAAATTGAGAATAAAGAAATAAAAGACAAAATATTCAGAATAAACATAAAATAGAAAATAATTATACTTGTATAATGTCTATTTAAGCCTATGAAATATTGAATATAATAAATTCAAAATGCATAAATATCTTTTAAGACCAATTTAATTTAATTTATATTATTATTACCAAAATTAAAAGATTTTGTAGGTAGTGAGAAACAAATAAGGCGAATGTACGAAGATTATTGAAAACATAAAAGAAATTATGACAATTTCAATTAGATGACTTTGAGAATGGTATCGAAAGAAATGATTTTTTTTAATAATGATATTTTGATACCTAAATAATTTTTACATATGCGTGTTATTATCTTTTTTTTTCATTTTTTTTTACAAATACAAAAACTCTTTTTTTATGACCATTTTATTTCTATATTGAATTGTTAAATGGTGAAACATTTTTCTTTTCTTCTAATTATTAAAATTGAATTTTTAATTATGAAACAAGAGGTAGTAAATTGAAATATGTTGGGATAGAAATTGAATAAAGATCAAAAGAATGTAATTTGAAATTATTGACATCTTAAAATAAGAAGCACAAATATTATGTAATCAAAAGATTGAGTAAAAAGAGAATCTTTCATTGTCTAATATGAATAATGTAGTCATAATAAAGGGTTATACTTGATTTTTGCTATGTTGTGTAAGTCTAAAAAATTGATTACAAGAAAAGGGAGAAAAGTAGAGGTTATAGGTTAGATTAGATATACCTGAGAAGCAAGAATAACAGCATCCTTCATGAGAAAAAGAG
>Ga0209589_1013333_pt1 | contig 10758 bp, 6 predicted proteins | sample CowpeawhiteBW_FD_187525 | JGI IMG/M metagenome (GOLD analysis project Ga0209589, IMG submission 187525) | Root nodule microbial communities of legume samples collected from California USA - Cow pea white BW (SPAdes) (version 2) | ecosystem: Host-associated > Plants > Roots > Nodule | place: USA...
ACAATTGAGGAGCTCTTGGTTGAAAGGAATTCTAACTAGTTAAAAACCCTATAGAGGTAAGGGAAGCTAACCCTTTCTTTAAATTTTCTAGATGATCCGTGAATAAGCTTGAATTGCATGTTTAAATGTATGAATTGACGCATGGATTGTGTGATTTTTGGTGAGTAATTGAATGATGTTAAAAGGAAACTGACTTGCTGCATGAAGGAACAGGTTCGTGTCCTGATATTTTCGCCTAGGCGAGTGACGCTCGCCTGAGCGAAAATGCCATGAAACGCACCTCTGTTCCTGCGCGAAGCCTCGCCTAGGCGAGCTGGGGTCGCCTGAGCGAGATCACGATCTTGTCTGGGCTAACCAGCCTAGCCTGAGCGAGGATTTGCCCAGTTTTCTCTTTTTGCCACTGTTGGTGTCTCGCCTAGGCGAGACTGACTCGCCTGAGCGAGATAACCTCTCGCCTAAGCTAAACTTTCTAGCCTGAGCGAGAGGTACTGCAGTAGTAGTGTTTCAAATCTGTTTTCCTTGGTACAACTATATGTTTTAAAGCATCTTTGTGCAATTTAGACTCTGTATGATTGGAATGCTACCATTGATGTATAGAATGATTTAATTGGATGAATGTAAGTATGAAGAGATGAAGTTTGGAATGGAATTTCAAGGGAAATCCAAGTAGAAATTGTAGTGTGTGTAAGGATGTAAGGAATCTATACTGGTTGGTATCCTGAAACTCCAATAATCGTTCAAGCTCAGATAGAGTAGAATGGATTATGTCGTGAGGAGTAGCAGGAGGTCCTCGTCGTCTGACTCGATCAAGTCTTAGACGTGGAGGGGACTTACCCTGGGAACGGTCGGGTGAATACCCATGTGTCCAGACTCTGCAGAGTCTGGGAACCGTTACAGGTGCAAGCCACCAAGAGCTCCAACGTCACTTACACAATCCGGATATCGAGTCTATGATTTATGATTGAATTACATGCTATAAATGACATCTTAAATTGCGAAATGTGTTGATATTTGTTCTTTCAGTTAGCTTACCCTTTTTGTTGTGTGTCTGCTTTTGCATAATACCCCTTTTGCAATGATCACCTATGTTTGGTGGGAGTAGAGCTGAAACCAGATGGAGACGCTTCCTCTTGAGTAGAAGTTGGAGTTTGGCAAGGAGTGCCACTATAGTTAGACTTTTACTGTTTTTTTTTTTGCGGTCCTGGGTGTAGTCTAGCATCCCTTCTACCCACTCTTACCTGATGTATATGAGTTCATAGATGTATCAGTGTGGAGGACTGTACTAGATATGTTTATTCTACGTCTGTATGTTTGTCCCTACTATCTGCTATGTTTGATCATAATATAATGTTTTGTTTGATAGTATGAAAAACTATTAAATGGGATGTTACAGATTGAATATAGTTTAAATTTCTGAATTTTTTGACGTAAAATTAAAATTTGTCTTTATATTAAAATTTTGATATTTTTATTTCCAAACTTTAAAAATAGATAGATATAGTTCTTTTAGTCCATTTACGTTAAAGAAAAAATATGTGTCAAACACATTTCATACTAATATTTGAGTTGTTTGTAACATTTGACATCTTTTTACTTTAATATCAACGTACTTGAGTTAAAATAATTATATTTATTCATTTGAAAAGTTTAAAAATCATTACGTATCAAAGTTTCAAACAGGGACAAATTTCAATTTTAAGTCATAAAATCAGTTTAGTGACAAGAGTTAGATGAATTACATGAAGTTTTAGGTTTAATTTCTTATTACTCTCATGGTATAAAAAAAATTGCAATTATGAGAGTTTTACGTAGTGGTCCGAAATTCAAATATTTGTTGAAATTTGTTTTGTTTAAAGGAAAAGTTAAGAGTGAAAAATGTGGTAATCGGCATTGATAAAATAAAAATAATATTATTATAGTATAGATATGATGTTGGCAATTGCATTAGTTGAGTGAGATCCAAGGATGCATATGCATTCCTTCTCCCACACATGCATCGATTATGAATTCGAGAACACACAAATAAATGATGCACCCAGATAACATAATGCATCTCTCTACTATTAAATTGGCCACAGTAATCACTAATTTGAATCAGGCCAAAACCTCACCTTAATTAAGGTTTTGAAATGGTAAAAGTAGTGATGATTGGGCTATGCCAACACAAGGAAGATGCCACGAGTTGAAGCAATCATGACATGGGACCAATACATGTCACATCCCTATATATCTATAAGTTTTAAATGAGTTTGGAAAGCAATAATATGTATACATGAATGGTTTTGGGCATCATGCAGAAAAAGAAAGTGGCAGTCTTTTTCTTCATATTTCTTGCTTATACGACTAAGAGTTTCCCTTTCTCTCCCTTTTCGACTATATCAAAACCTCACGCCAAGGAAACTCAACTCTTCACAAATTAAATAGCTGGCACTGGAGTATGACCATCCAACAAATACGTAACCAATATCTACCTTAATTTCACCTATTTATTTTAACCATTTTTTTTATTATCAAATTTTAATGCACAATGTGAAATGAAAATTAAAATGTTCATTCTTTTAGGAAGAGTCGCATCATATATTCAAAACCCATACTAAAACATAAAATAAGAATGTCTTCGCATATTGGTGGTGCCTCTCCTAATCCATTTTTTTTATGCAGTTAATGCATTATGAATCTCACATTAAAATCCTCGTTAATCCATTTTCTTCTCCTATGTTGGTGTCCCTTGATATATAAAGTTCGCTTAATTTGATATAGGTTAAAATCTTTAAAACTTTCCTCTATCAATCATCCAAGGTAAAAGGAAACTGAGAGGGAGAAAAAAAAAAGTAATATCTACATACAGTAAACTCAATTCTGAAGCTAACTAGGAACATATATATGCGACTGCTACAAGGGACAGTAATTAATATAATATAGTTTTTACTGTATAATACAAATGGTAGATAACTTGACGTAAAATTATGCTTCCCAATTTGCTTATATATATATATATAAACCAAATTTCTGAGAAGTGAAGTGTGACTCAACTGAACATGGTGAAGATCACAAGCATACCTTTTGTCTCCCGCAACTTCAGACAGCAAACTCAGATACTCAGTGGCACAGATTAACATGTCTAAGAAAGGTTATAGTCACGAACCAGTCATCACGTGCAAAATTAATTCTACCAACAATAATATTATTGCAATGTTTCCCAAACCAAACTCAAATACCATCAATGCAATATAATGCAATATAAACCAAGTTTCCTTCCCCTTTATTGTCCTTTGCATCATAAAATAACGAAGGAAAAATGGGCTCAAGTATATATCAAGTTGGCATTGTGTCTACATCGGTTGGGGAAGAAAAACAGTTAATCACAGTAACAAGGAGCAATTAATTTTCAATCCGGTAGTAGCTTTAATTGGCTTAATTAAGAAGGTGTAGAAGAAATCAAAGTTTAAGCAGCCATAATTTCGGGTATATTAATGATATGGATTAAGATAATAAAAGGGGGGTGTCATCGTAATTAACAACATTCAGTATGAATACTCTCCTTTCTCTTGACTCAGTTTATTCCAGCCTGATGCATGATGATGATAATTAAGAGGGAAATAAATGGAATAATTGTTTTGATGAGGCTGCAAAAGTTTAACCAAAATAGGAGATATTATCAGTTGAAATTGTGGTGTAAGTGGTGGTGGGATCTCTGTGTTGGATGTAGATGGAAGAAGAGGAAGAAGTTTGAGGAATAGAATTAGGAGGTGGAAGTGGTGGTGGTGGAGGAGGTGGTGGAGGTGGAGCAGCGATTGAAACAGCCCCAGATGAAGGAAGCATTGGAACATGATGAGAAGAGGGTGGTATCATGTGAGCTTCCCTGAGTTTGTATTTAAGTATTTCAGCCCTCACTACATTAAGTTCTGCTTGTAAAGATTGAACTTGTTGCTGCAAACCAGAAATTGCACCCATGCATCCATACACAGGGTCTCTTAGCCGAACATTAGCTTCATAAACTAGACTATTTGCTGCATCAGCTCTCTGACACTCTGGTACTTCCTATATATATATAACAACACATTGTAATATATCGTTAAAATCTAATACATATACATATTATTAATGAGATAGATAATTAGTTAGCCATTACCATGAGCATCTTTGAGACGTTGCTGGCACCAAAAACTTTGTGGACTGAAGCAAACTTTTGAGGCTCATGGGGAGAGAAATATGGTGAAAAGGGACATTCTTGGGCACATCTTCTTCTCAACAACTTACATGCTGCACAAGGGGTGATGGTATTTAGGGTTCCAGGAGGACCTAACATGTGTCTTCTTCCCATTTGAGAAGAAACATCTCCTTCCCTTTTGATCTTCTTCCCTATCTCATCAAATCTCTCCCTGCACCACAAACCATACACTTACCACACCTCCTTTCGCAACTAATTAATCATCAGATATCATTTTTCTTTCAAGGGACTCAATTTAGGTAATTGAGAAACCATATTTTGTATTACTAATAAAGAAGATAATAGTATAAGAGTTCAGAGATAGAAAAGAGATTTATGTGTCTTACCTTTCTCTGGACATTCAGGCATGCCCTCTGATAATGAAGTAGGATTCACCTTAGGCTTAGGGAGAGAATATAGAGAGAGGTGCTGGTTGCAGAGTTCAGAAAGTGGAGAAGAAAGGAAAATAGAGGTAGAAAATGAGTGTGCTTAAAAGGCAAGGTATACACAAGGACAACTCCACCTATATTTATTTAAAACAAAAAACAAACAAGAGTTATTTCAATTACATGGAACGAAGAAGCTTGTTTTGTTTGTTGCTAATGCTTTAAACCTCTCTTGGTTTATGAACAATCGAGGATTTCAGGAAAAAAAAAAGAATGAAAAAGTTTGATTAAGAGGAGAATATATTGTTTATGTTGTACAAATGCCAGCTCATTGAGTGCTTGCTCACGTGTGAGTTCTTAAATGTGTTTGACTTTCTTAATCAACTTTCTGATTCAATTGCCGCCATGCATGTGGTTCTTGCTTCTTATTGAGGGCAGGTCCACCAAAGTGCCATTCTTTTTAAGCTCACATATAATTAATATTATCTGTAATTTGAGTATGTTTGTGTTAATATCATCTTATTGACTGCCAAAAAATGACTCCATATATACATTGTTTACACAAGTAATTGATTACACGTTAAACAAACATTAAACCAGAGTTGCACTTCCACAATTTAAAATCTTCGTATCTTGTCAAATTCAAAACACCCCTCATTCAGATCGGAATATGCTATATAGTTACTCTTCTTTTGAACAAAAACTGTATTATTATCAAAGATTGCATCCAATCACCGTGTAGAAACCGCAAGCTGACTCTTAACATGACAGTGCAGACTATATATATATATATATATATATATATATATATATATATATATATATATATATTTATATATATCATCACTCACCCTATTATAGTAGTCCTCAACAACTACACCTCTTGTTATATTCTTATTAATGGAGATCTATACTATACATAAACATATAATTTTCTGCTGATCTTTTGTTTATTGTATAGGTCGAAAAACTTGAAGTTTCTTCTTTTATTTGCTGGTTATTATGTTGGGAAAATGTGTGTGACAAATAAAGTATATATAGATATAACCCTAGCTAACGCACATTACATTCAGCATGAAGAAAGTAAGGGCAATCTTTAAAGGAAACACATATACAGCAACCATGATCAGATTTATTAGAAACCTACACTTATTCATTCCTTAATTTCAGGATTATGAAATTGCTTCCAAACTTTGAACTCAGCTGAAAAGGAATCCTCCTGAATTAATATTATGTCAGTGCAATAAGGAAAAAGATTGGACACCTTTCAAGATAAGTTGATAATCTTGAGAAGAAAATGACTTGTTTCAATTGTGTGATTCATAATTTGATGTAGAGGTATGATGATATAGGACATTTCACCCAAGCTTTTCCATATGGGAAGATCATTTTCTCATTTAACAATCTAACATTTTAATTCCTTGTGGATGACTGAGACAGTTAACTGCTTAACTAAATTTGTCCTTCACCCAAATGACATATATATGAATTTTCCCTTGAACCACACCTTAACTTAATACAAAGAAACCAAAAACTCACCTCTCAACAGCATACATTGGATGTAAAGTCTAGAATCATTAACTTGAGATAACAATCATGTGAGATGAAAGAGTCACTTATAGTCCACATAGCAGTAATTAATACCACAGAAAGGAAGTTGAGTTAGATTATGCAGATACATAATTAAATGTGTATTTTGTGTAATGAGAGGATGATTAGAGTGAGTAATAATTTAGGATTTTGAGAAATGTTGTATCAAAGTGGGTGGTGAAAGAGAGGGAAAGAGAGAAGAGAAGAGTGTATTTGGAGTGGTGGTATTAAATTACGTAAAAGGAATGCTTAGAGTCTAAGGGAGTGGCACCATCCATTCTTGTTTGACCCGTATTTTGAGGCTTAGAATTCGCCCCGTTGTTCTCTCACCGCCAACCTAACTTCACAATACTAAAAAACTCCATCTTCATTCTGCATCACTGCACCAAAACCCAGAACCCACCACCCCACTACCATATTCAGCTTGGCCTTCCAACCACACAGATTCTCTCTTCTTAACATCTTTTTCTAACATTTAATATGCACCAACCCAACATCTACAGAACATTCATTCGTTTTAAAATTCAAAGCTTAAAAGGCTCAATAATCATACACACATCAAACTCTTGTCAAAGGAATACTGGCCCTAACCCTCACTCACCCTGTCAAACACCTTCAGTCTTAGGACATTATTCTACTATTGCTTTCTTTCTCTTCCCTCTCTATATTTTCTTCAGGTTGCTATGAAATTTTCTTCTTTTTTTTCACAATGTTTGAAGAATGTCACGTGTGTAGCTTCGATACATGCAGCTAATGATACACCATCCATGTATAATATATGTGTTCGCAATTAGTTCATCACAATTTTCCTTCAGTCGTGAATTTTAAGAGGAATATAAAATTTCTTCCTTCTGCTGCCGCATGAATATGGACTCCTTAAGAATATTTTTAGTCAAAGCAGAATCAGCACTTGGAAATTGATTCCATGTCTAAAGGATGCATTAGTGACTTGAAACATTGTTAAATTATATTCTCCTTTCTTTGAAAATACTTAAATTGTTTTTTTTTTCTTTTATTTTAAATTTACATTTCCTTATTTAAATATATTTAGTTTGTTTCATTTAAATTTTATTTTTTTTCTCCAATATTTATTTCTATCACACTCCACTTGTTCGATCAAGTTATTTATTATATTTATTATTTTGTCCATCTATGTTTTTCTTTTTTCATATCTCCTGTATTAATTCCAACTCCGTCTGTCTCATTTAGAACTGTACGAACTATCATAATTAACTCTTATTTTAATGTAAATGAACTTTAGGGTTAAATGTTTTATTTCCCAAAACTATTACGTACCATTAGCAATTAGATTTAAGTTACTATTTGAGACCAAATTTAAAGTTGTAGAAGAAAAAAAATGATTGAGGGAGTCACAATATTTAAAATATGGTTTCATATCTATTAAAATTTTAAGGATAAAATATTCATATGGTCCTTTCGTCTTATTATTTAATTTCAGTTTGGTCTATTCTTTGTCTTACGCAACAAACACCCATCTAACATGACCTCACACACACCCAAAATCATTTTCCACAATAAATAAATAAATAAATATATATATATATATATATATATATATATATATATATATATATATATAAACTTCTTCCCTCAATACGCAGAGTTAGGTTAGCTAGGGGTCTTATGAACCATTGTAAATTTCATCCCCAAAATTTACATTGTTTTTATGGCCTTATAGACGACTAAAATTTGAAATGGGGAATACAAAGTTATATATTTGATAATATAATAATTCATGTTCATGTTGGTCAATTAGTGATTCATTGATTAAATTATTCCTGTATTATTCTAACTAAATTAATGAGTGGTCCTAGTCTTACAACATTGACGATTATTTCATACAGAGGAGGAAAGAACTAATATACTTGTCCGAACTCATAAAATGGCTTGAAAAGAAAGACCGTTTGGCAATTTTTGGTAATTCTATTCGTTAAATTTTGCTCAGAACTAGGCATATGGTTGATAAAACTATTATGTGTTTTCCTATTTCCTTTAGTTGTTTGGTTATCATTTAAAAGGGTTAATATTGCAATAGAGTTTCTTTTGGTTTTAAAGTACAGGATTTAAAGGAGTTAAAAATAAATAAATATTCAAATTCAATTCATCAATTTACATATGTCTATTTTAATAGATATATACAATATAAAAAAAAATAGGTTAAATGTGACTGATAATATAAAAAAGGAAAATTATGTGAGTTATAACTTTCACTAACTACTATGAGACCCTAAACAAAATATAAATAAATAAAATAATTAGAAGAGAAAATGGTTTTATAAAATGTGTATGCATATACTATTATCAATAAGTAATAAAAGCAAGCAAAGGTATAAATAGAGATTTTCAGCATAGTCACTCACATTTTTTATAAAGTTTCTAACTCCTTAGTATAATTCTTTGATAACATCTTACTGTTAGGAATCCAAGTGTGAGTCTAAGTCCCACATTGACCAGAATTGAGAAAGTAGAGCACCATATAAGGATCAAGGCCCATAAACCCATTGCCTTAAGGTTTTGGGTTGAGAGTGGTGTCAGTGTCTTATGTGGTTAGGCTCAGATCTCATTGGTGTTGTTCTCCCTAGTGAAACCCCCTCCTTGTAAAACCTAACACTTACCTATCTCTAAAATCCTAAAATCCTGATTGTGTTTCTCATCTTCTTGTAGATTTGAACACATCTTGTGATCTACCAACAAGAGCAATCATTCTAACCGATCAATTTCAATTATAGAGTAAGTTCTATTTTTGCTTTATTCCTCAAGATAATTTGTGTTTGACCATCATGTGACTCTAAGGGTGTTTCATGTGTCTGTAACAAACTCCTTAAAAAAATTATCCTCTATAAATTCAAAGGTGTGTTTAGATCATTAAATCAAAACTCATATTTGTGTCTTTAAAACCATTGGAAGAATATATGTAGGACGTAAAGGTGAAGGTTTCGTTGAGAACTCAACTAGAGGTAAGGGAAGTTAGTTTGATTTGACATTGTATAATTGTTTAAGCAAATTAGTTTTGGTTAGACATTACTAATTTTGAATTTGTAACTACAATTGATGAAGTCCATTGTGTTAAATATGTAAAATTGGAGATTTTTGGTTCGTGGTTGTTTGATTTGTTAAATTCGGGTAATTTATGAGAAATTATTTGAAGATATTGATGTTTGAGCAATTAGTCCTTATTGGTGCAATTTAAATGCATATTTTTATGTCAATTAATAATTTATGATAGATTGACAGCTACCAAAAGGGACCAATTGATTAAATCTGAGATTTTACTACAAATGATTGTATGTAAGGGTTGTGAAGTTAGTTATTCCCAAGGGGGAATACTTTCATGTTAGCGTGTGGTTTGTGGTTTGTGTGAGATGAATTTCCGATAGGGACTTAAATAAGATTATCTTGACTCTACTAATCGTTAAAATCAAATAGAAGAAAATGGTTAGAGGTGAGAGTCGAAACAAGTTCTTGTCTAGAGTGTTTGTAGAAGTCGAGCTTGATAGGCGTAAAATTCACGCTGACATACTCTATGGATAGGGAGAAGCCTAAACCTGTTATAGTTATAGCTCTTGTGAAGCAATAATGACTAAGCAATGACAGGTGCAAAATCGTAGGGTGTTAGTCAATACGTCAGTCCTTCGAAAGTTGTGTTAGTAATGATATATGTTAAATGATTCATAAAATTTTGGTAACATGAATATGGATGATAGATGGTTTGACATTGTTTATGAATAGCCAAATTTATGAATTATTAGCTTTGTTCTATTTTTATTTAAAATTTATAAGTTTTAAATCATCTCTAGTTTACCTTGCGTATTTTATGATGGTATATGCCTGTCGTGATCATGATAATTCATGTGAGTAGATGATAATGCAGGTGTGGCAAAGGAGTGCTTGTGAGATTGGTTTGGAACAGAAACTAAGACCACTAGCTAGTTTTGAATAGGCAAAGGTTATATTATGATGTATTAGTTTTGATCTCATTAAAAAAATAAAATTACTGAGACAACTTGTCAGAAATCACCAAAATCTGTAAATAAATGAAAATTACTAATAAAAAAATTGTCATTGTTGTCAAAAATTTTACCGACGAATAAGAAAATTCACTAGTAATTATACTGAAACATCCGTCGATAATTATTCATCGGTAATTACTAACAAATTTTGGTCATCAGTAAAAGTTGTCGATAAATATTTGTTTTCTTCCTCTCGTTTTTTTACTTCCTTACCTTCATCGTCATTGTCGTCATCGCATTCGCTGACATCATCGCCAACTCTTCCTCCTCTTTCTCCCCCTCCTCTTCTTCCTTCTCATTTTCCTCCTCCTACTCCTCCATCAACAACCACTACCTCCATTGTTGTCATTGTTGCCTTTAGGGCTCTGACAATGGTCACCTTTGTGGCTACAATCTGTTAGAATTATGGTGCTTGATTTAGTCCCACATCGCTTAGAATATTGAGATGTGGTTCTCTATTTTACTATATAAGAGACTCTATGTAAAGCTTTAAGATACACCAGAAATACAAATACTTCCTAGTGTAGTCGTGGACGTAGGC
>Ga0209589_1013334_pt1 | contig 10757 bp, 4 predicted proteins | sample CowpeawhiteBW_FD_187525 | JGI IMG/M metagenome (GOLD analysis project Ga0209589, IMG submission 187525) | Root nodule microbial communities of legume samples collected from California USA - Cow pea white BW (SPAdes) (version 2) | ecosystem: Host-associated > Plants > Roots > Nodule | place: USA...
TATTGTTTTTGATTAATAGGTAGGGCTAATGATGTTAATGATGAAACATAAACACTTATATGACTCATTGTAAAAATGTTTATATCAAGACAATACTCTACGAAAAGTCATTATTGTTTATTTAAATTAAAGCACATTTCTTATTGTAATATGTTATTAAATATGAATCATTGTTTTAGATGATATTCTTTCATTACTCGTGCATAGGGAAAGATGTAGTGTTTAAATTACAAATATGATTTACATGTTTGTTGTAATTTTACATTAATATGTTTCTTTTTTATCATTAGAAATTCATCTTTAAGTTGTACTTTATGATTTTGATAAATCATTAGTTTAACAATCGATGTTTATATTTTGGCCCAATGGTCACTGACAGATAGAAGAAGTTGAAGAATCTATCGAGGTGTTCCTTGTAGTTTTTGCTTTTCTCGTCGAACTGGTCTACTCCAAAAGATGACACGCATGGCCTTATCCCTGCTGCTCCAAACGTTGCTATGTATAGAAACGTGTAAAGGTATATCATTTGCCATGCTTTTGCTGGCTCGCAATTTCCCAGTAATAGAGAAATTGTTCAATATCGTCCAAGATATACATCTGCTAGAAAACCACCCAGCACAGAGGAAGCTTGTGATATCCCTAAGAAATTGTTCACTGTGTTGGATGAACTCGTGAATAGTCTACTTACATGTGGAAGCTAGAGATTAATTTATCAAGCTAGAAACAACTATTTTATTCTTTTGGTTGTTTCTTACATCTTTTGTCATATATCCTATCTGGTATTTGAATAAAGTAGAAGTTCTAAACTGAAGGTAGACATTTTCGATGATGAATCTTCACAGGGTGTTAGATATTTGAAAGACTTTAACATTGCGGAAGACTTCAAGTGCATATCTAATCACGCCCACAACTTAACACTAATGTTGCACCCAAAATCTTGTTGCTCATCCTACATTGAACACCACCAATAAGTACTCTGCCACTTCATTCACGAGAACTCGAGAGTCTCGAAGTCCAATACTTCTCTATTTCATCTACCGTTCTTCTAGGAATTCTTCCAGCAATGAAAGACCACCTAAAAACAATTTACTACACTTCTTAAAAAGGGTTTTCAAGGAATTACCGGGGGTTTTTGGAGGTTTTTGGAACCTCAGGCATTACTAGGGGTTTTTGGAACCCCATGCATTATTGGGGGTTTCAAGAACCCCAAGCATTAATGGGGTTTTTCGAAACCCCAAGCATCAACGGGGATTTTTAAAACCCCGTGTATTAATGGGGGTTTTCAAAACCCCGTGTATTAATGGGGGTTTTCAAAACCCCAGGTAAATTGCGCTACTTCCAGGGGTTGCTAAAAACCCCCGGTAATCCGTTAGCTACGCTTGTTCATTTGGGGGAATTTCAAACCCCTGGTAAAACCATTAGTGGGGGTTAAAACCCCCAGAAATGCCAAATATAACCCCCGCTAAAAGCATTCTTGTACGTTTCTTTGGTATAGAGCAACAAGTCTTTTAATTCCTTTGGGACATACATATAACCAACCAATTAAGTTAAACATGTTCTCTAGATATCTTCCTGATGCCAATGCTTCTATGTACCTGTAATCACTGTTACAAATCAGAATATTAATATTCAATTGTTTGTTCTATTCTAACTAAGTATAACTCCTTAGTATAGTCCAATATTTGTGGTATTCTTATGTAGAGTTGAGCATTTACCATCCAAACATAAAGTCAAGTGCTCATTTGGCAGTGTTTATATCTTTTGCGGTATATAAATATGGCTCAAACCAATGAGTAATTAATGTTATGCCTATCACTCCTTTTTGGATCTCCTGGATAAAGTGTTTTAAACTTGAATTTAGTGAAAGAGTTGTACCAAAGTACTTGAACACTTAGCAATACAAAAACCTAGTCAAATATGAAGATTTAAAGTTCTCATAAAGATTAAAAGAACCTGCAACTGATTCTTATACACATCTACAACAGTTGCGTGAGAAAGTAGTGGATTATGTGTAACTATATAAGGTTATATTCTTGAATCACCACCAAGACAAGTTGGATCTTACCTTTCAGAGCATCGACCTGATGCAAAGAAAGAAAATGGTGGTGGAAGCACTAAAAAATGACTCTTAATGTTGTTCTAACTAATTATAATGAGGAATTGTGTTCTTGTTCATCAAACTAGCAGATTATGGAAATTAGTAAACAAATTCATGAGTGGCAAGATAATCAAACATTCAAGATTTAAAGAGAGGGAAGTGATAGCTTCCGGTGAGAGGAAAATTGAACTGACACGACAATTGAACATTGAAATCAAGATTTTCTACATTACGACAATTCTGAGATGAAAATCACAACAGTGTTTATTAACATGGGGATTATAACGAAAAACACATGAAGAACGGTGAATTTAACGAAATTAAACTGAGACGAAAATGTAAACAGGAAGATGAAATTGAAATAACGATGACGAAATCGAAAACAGAGAGGACGATGACGAAATCGAAAGAACGTGTTTATTACCTGATTTAGGGAGAACAGTGAAATTGAAAGAGAGAACGTCTTCCTTCTAGGGCACGAGCCACACTTACTTCAGGAAGATGAAATCGATAGCCACCGAGATAAGACGATGATACGAGGGAAATGAGAGGTACACGAAAGTCACAGTTGCTTCTTCTTTTTGCTTAAAGTCTGCATCCACCGAGAGAAAGATAGAAAAAATAAAATAAAAAAATAATGTAAGAATAATTTTACTGGGGTTTTTTAAAAAACCGCTGATACTTACAAAGGGTTTCAAAAACCCCTACTATGTGTATTTCTTACTTGAGGTTATTATAACCCCAAGTAATAAACCCTCCCTAAAATTATATATTTTGGTAGTGTTATTAAATAGCTTTTCATCTATATTATAAACAGACAGATAACTTCTATATTAAGATAATTTTGGAGTTTATTTTACTAGTTAAAAGCATTTTATTTATATTTTGAAGTAAAATTCTGACAGGGTTTTTCTAGTTTGAATAAAAAGTGTTTTTGAGGAAAACTTAGTAAATGTTAAAGTTTGTAGTGTTCGATAGACTCAACAGTTAGTGGTTGACCGGTGACCTTAAAAGTAAACCATAACTCATAATAAAATACCTTCTTATCACATCACTGATATCTCTGCACTCACTCATTCAGATCACTCATTTCCATTCATCCACTCCATTTTCTACCATGACTGCTGAAATGATTAAAGGTGCTCTTGTCTCCTCTTTCGTTCAGATCACAATGGACAAATTGGCTTCTCGTTTTGGAGACATATTTCGTGGAGATAAAAGCAACAAGAAGATGCTAAGCAACTTGAAGGTGAAGCTCCTGGCCGTTGATGTTGTGGCTGATGATGCAGAACAGAAACAGTTCACAGATGCACGTGTTAGAGAATGGCTTCTCCAAGCCAAAGATGCCGTGTTTGATGCAGAGGATCTCTTGGAGGAAATAGATCATGCACTCTCCAAAACCCAAGTGGAAGCTCAATCTCGTAGTACTGCTACAAAGGTGTGGAATTCCCTCAAATCTCCTTTTCTCAGTTTCTTTAAAAATGAAATTGAATCAAGGATGGAAAAACTCATTCAGAACCTAGAATATCTAGAAACACAAAGCCATGTTCTAGGTTTGAAAAGGAATGATGATGTTGGGGAGGGATCAAGATCGGGAAGTAAATTACGATCAACATATTTGCCAAACGATAGTGTTATCTATGGCAGAGATAATGACAAAGAATTTCTGTTTAACTGGCTTACATCTCACATTCCCAAGAACTTATCTATACTTTCTATAGTGGGAATGGGAGGGGTGGGTAAGACCACTCTTGCCCAACATGTATTCAATGACCCAGGGATTGATGAGGCTAAGTATGATGTGAAAGCTTGGGTCTGTGTCTCAGATGAATTTGATGTTTTTAAGGTGTCAAAAGCAATTCTTGAAGATGTCACTGGATCACCTGATAATAGTACAGATACAGAGATGGTTCACAAAAGATTGAAAGAAAAATTGACTGAAAAAAAATTTCTTCTTATTTTGGATGATGTTTGGAACGAAAACCAATCTAAATGGGAAGAAGTGCAGAAGCCCCTTCTCTACGGAGCACAAGGAAGTAGGATTGTTGTGACTACCCGTAGTAAGGAAGTTGCTTCTACCATGCGGTCAAAAGAACGCTTTCTAGAGCAATTGCCGGAAGGTCCTAGCTTAGAGTTGTTTGCTAAACATGCATTTGCAGATGATTATGATGCTCAATCAAATCCAGAGTGCAACAAAATTGGCGAGAAGATTGTTAAAAAATGTAAAGGACTGCCTCTTGCCTTGAAAACAATAGGAAGTCTATTATACAACAAATTATCTGTTTCAGAATGGGAATTTGTGTTCCAAAGCGAGATATGGGACCTTCCAAAAGAGCGATGTAATATTGTTCCCGCCTTAGCATTGAGCTATATCCACCTTCCTCCCCATTTGAAGGTCTGCTTTGCTTACTGTGCCCTATTTCCGAAGGATTATAAGTTTGAAAAGGAACATTTGATTGAGTTATGGATTACTGAAAATTTCCTACAACACGGTAAGAGTCCAGAAGAAACTGGCCAACAATACTTCAATGAACTACTATCAAGGTCCTTCTTTCAACGATCAGGTGATGCGGAAGAAGTATTTGTCATGCATGACCTTCTAAATGATTTGGCAAAATATGTCGCCGGAGACATATATTTCAGGTGTGAACTTGGTCAAACAAATGAGATACAAAAAGTATCTCGGCATTTATTATTTGAATTTGGTGAAGGTCTACACTTTCATGGGTTTGGAACTTTATGTAAAACGCAAAGGTTGCGAACATTTCTGCCAACACCAGATAGGAAAATGGTTTTCTTTTGGAGTTGCAATATGTCCATACATGAATTGTTCACCAAGTTCAAGTTCTTGCGTATCTTATCGCTCTCTCATTGTTGGAAGCTTAAAGAGTTACCTGACTCTATCGGCAATCTTGAGCATCTCCGTTCGTTAGACCTCTCCTACACTTACGTAAACAAACTGTCTGAAAGTATATGCTCACTTTCCCACTTGCAAATACTGAAGTTGAACTGTTGTATGCATTTGGAGGAGTTGCCCTCAAATTTGCATTTAATCACCACTTTGTGTCGTCTTGAATTTAGATCCACTAAAGTGAGAAAAGTGCCACCAGGTTTGGAAGAACTAAAGAATCTTAAAGTAAGGATGGATATATTTAAAGTTGACCAAAGCATGGAGTCGGGTATTCAACGGCTAGGAAAGCTCAACAACCTTCATGAAAGCCTAGCAATTGAGGGGCTGCAGAACATTGAGAATCCCCGAGAAGCATTAAAAGCAGATTTGAAGAATAAAACACACCTACTGAAGTTGGCGTTGGGATGGGAGAGGACCGGGAACTCTATTGATTCAAAAAAGGAAGAGGACGTAATTGAGAATCTGAAACCTCCTAAAAACTTGAAGGGGTTGTCAATCTTCAACTATGGTGGCAAACAACTTCCAAATTGGTTACTAGAGAATTCACTGTGGAATATGGTGTTATTAAAGTTGGATGGATGTGAATCTTGCCAAAGTTTACCTCCGCTTGGTCTTTTGCCATTTCTTAAGGACCTGGATATTTCAGGGTTTGATGAGATAGTGAGCATTGATGTTCATTTTCATGGGAATAACTCTTCGTCATTTCAATCCCTTGAATGGTTGGAGTTCTCCAATATGAGGCAATGGGAAAAATGGGAATGCCAAGCTGTGACAGGTGCTTTTCCAAATCTTCGAATTCTTTCTATAAAGGATTGTCCGAAACTGAAAGGACAGCTGCCAGAGCTACCTGCTCCTTTGGTAATACTAGAAATGAGAGACTGCCAACAACTTGAAGGTTTCGCTCCCAGGGCTCTAGAATTAAGACTACATAACTGTGGAAAGGTGCAATGGGATTGGGCTACAATGGAATGGCTCAGAATAGGTTGGCACAACATGAAAGCATCATTCTCTGAAGTTGTTGCGTCCGACACTCTTGTAGAGTTGAAAATTAAACATTCAATCAATGATGATAGTGTTTTTGTAAGCATATTTCCATTAGATTCCTTCCCAACACTCCGGGTCCTTACTCTAAGTCGGTTAAATAATCTGCAGATGATTTCACTTGATCAAGCTCATCATCATCTCGATGTTCTAACAATCAGTAAGTGCCCTAAACTAGAATCATTGCCTGGAAGCATGCATATGTTGCTTCCATCTCTTAGGAGCTTATGTATAAAAGACTGTCCAAGACTTGAGTTGTTGTCTGGCGGAGATTTGCCATCAAATCTAAACGAGATGACACTCGAGAACTGCTCTAGACTTGTTGGCTCATTGAAAGGAGGTTTGCTTCCACCCTCTCTAACTCGTCTAACCATCAGGGATTGTCCAAATCTAGAAGAATTAGACTATAAGGGGCTTTCTCAACTCTCATCTCTCCAATCATTCACTCTTGAGTGCTGCCCCAAACTCCAATGCTTACCAAAGCAGGGTCTTCCCCAATCAATTTCATGTCTTTACATAACAGGCTGTCCTTTGCTCGAACAACGTTGCCAGAAAGGAGGGAAAGACCGGAAAAAGATTGCTCACATTCCATATATCTTTTTATAGTAACTACATATTTGGTAGGCCAATTTATTTTTCTTTTAAGTGCATATCAACTACTTTTTGTTTTTCCTTTAGTTGTCCTGAAAAAATCTTTTAACAATTCACTCCTTCCATAAAATACACATTGCATATAAACCTATCGTTATTTGATTTTTCTTCTTCTCAAATCATATAACCTATTCATTTATCATTTATATTTTCTCTCTAGAAGTAACATAACTTATTAATTCTTTTTCAAAATTAAGATTAAATGTTAATACATCTCTTTAGTGTATATGAATCATTTTCCTATTTTTAACATCGTACTTATTAATTCTCAATTAAATTAGAAAATATAAAATGTAATAGCTGTAAAACTCAAGTAAATTTCAAGTGTCTAATATACTGTGTTTAATATTATACGGTTTCTTTTAACTTATACTTTAAATTTGTTTTTTAGTCCTTTAACTTATTTTTATCGTAATAATGGATGTGTGTTTTCTCTTTCATATCATAACCTATGCTGTAAATATTTGGCTAAATGTCATTTGGGCGTTTGAATCAGAAGCGGAAAAATGGATCGGTCCAACAAACGTTTGCAACTTCTCAAACAACAACTCCTGAATTCTGTGACCAATTCGACACATAGCTGTTTAAGTTTTGAATGGTATAAACGATGATGAAGAGAGAATGAAGATACTCAATTAGCATTGTGAGTTACTTTGATAATAGCATGCCTCTTGTGATATTTTTTTTCTTTGATTAAGTTCTCATATTCTCTGTTATTTCACAGGTCTGAGATTCATCATTTTTGACAGCACTTATCCGTTCAAGAAGTGTGGATGCACCTGTTAGGGAAGAAGAGAAGGGGATAGACTTACTTCACACATATGTTTGGTTACTAAAAATACAATTATTCTTCTTCTATTATTATAAAGACTTAATCTTATATAGTCAGAGCATGTTATGGAACTTAACAAGCAGTAATAAGGTGCAAAATTTGAATGTAAGGGTGATAAAATCATTGTATCTCCAAAACTATAAGGAACCTACATTTTACAAGCACTATAACATATTGGATTATAAAATGTATTCACATTCATGGGAAGTTTGAGGTACTCCCTCTGCTGTATTTTTCCTTCAACTATAAGTAATCTGAGACATCCTGCAACCTCATCTAATTCCCAATTTTCTGGTCTACTCTGTTTCTTTTTTCCATTTTTATTCTCTGATTTTATGTTGACAAGAATTGAGGCTAATATGGTGGCATGCATGATATTGACAGCAGAGGTGAGTCATATTCAGCAATTTTGTGAAATGGAAGCACTTAATAATGTTTGGTGCATGTTACCTCGCTTTGCTGTGAGGTAGTGTTGGTGTGTAGAAGGTAAGACCTCAAATCTGACTTAAGACTATTGTGAATGCACTATAGATAAAAGAAGAGAGAAATTGGTAAATACAATTATAATATTTATAGATTAATTTATACTTTTTATACATTTATGAATTAAGTAACATTTTATTCTTTCAAAAACTAAATTTAGTAACCCCTTAACTATCAAATTAATATCCCAAGGGTTTCCCTCTCCACAATCATGGCCTTATTCATTCATTCAATGCACTTGTGAAAGAGCACACACGACCGACAATGTAATACTTGCTGTGTCACAGATTGTATCAGTGAACCATCATTCATAAAATAAAACATCACTACTCATTTCATCATAATGCCAACCCTGCATTTGGTCTGGCCAGTCAAAATTAACATACAAAAATAACAGGGAAAGAAAAGAATCTTTGAGTTACTGAACTATTTGTTTACTTGATTAAGTTGTTTCACGATGATAGCAGTATACATGCACTCTGTCATCTAAGATATGTAAATTATACCAGAATATATAAAATTCCAAAAAATAAATTACATATAACGTATAATTGTTATAATTGTTACGATCAAACGTTTATTACTAGGTCAAAAACTGTAATAATTAGTTAGGATACAACTCTTTTTAATTAAGAATGTAACCGTCCAAACGACACGATTCGATTGTCACCGGTCCACTTGATCTCGAGACAATTAATGTCACCTACAAAAATAATGATAGCCACTCATTTATACTTGGAATACAACTGTTGAAGTTTGTGATGTGGGGAAGACTAAAATTATTAGTTGCTAACCATTGAAGAAGAAAATGTTGATCAAATATCTTATTTCTCGTTTCATTGCAGCATTAACCCTGCATTGCACTGCTTATGGTAAAAAATGCTGTCCTTGATGCAAAGGATCTCTTGGAAGATATACAAGTGCTCTTTTCAAAAGAGAAGTGATGCTGAAAATCAACTACTTTTCTCTTTTCGGTGGTTGTCCTAAAAAGACATGCAACAATTCACCCCTTTCATGATGTTTTTTAACATCATAATTATTAACCCTTACTCTTTTATAGACATTTTGGTCTAGGATAAATTATGGAATAACACATATATTTACAATAGACTTAAAATTTTAAGTACTAAATTAAATTAGGAAATATAAAATGAAATAGTTGTGAAGCTTAAGTTTCTAATATACTTAATGTATCTGATTCCTCTGTCATCTAGATTAAGAAATGGATGTTTCCACCAAACTTAGACATTAATAGTAAATTTGATAAAGAAAGCACAACAAATTTCGATAAATATGTTTAATTTATTAAGTAACTAAGTCAAAAAGAAACTACATGTTTAGAGTAAATATCAATCCTACAACAGGGACTAAAATTTATTTAAATGGAACTTTAATAATCAGTTTTGTTTTTATCGTAGAATGTCGATATGAAATAATTACTTTTTTGGAATAATCCACTACAAAAATAATTATTTTTAGTGAGGATTATTTTTGGCGTTTCTGGGATTTAAACTCCCACTAATGACTTTACCAAAGGTTTTCTTTTCCCCTAGAAAAACCAGTGTAGCTAATAGATTATCGGAAGTTTTCAACAATCCCTGAAAAAACACAACTTACCTGGGGTTTGTAAACTCCACTATTGTCTAGGATTTTCAAAACCTCCACTGTCTGGGATTTTTAAAACCCTCACTATTACCAGGGGTTTTCAAAACCCCCACTATTACTAGGGGTTTAAAACCCCATTGGTGTCTAGTGTTTAAAATCATCAAATCTATGAAATTATTTGTCGTGCGTCATGCTGATATACTTTATAGTTATTATTAAAACCACTTAACCTTTTAAACTTGCTGCTAAGCTAAATCTATTAAACAGTACTACTCCCAAAAATTTGATCCAATATTAGAGCACATTAAATAGTATTATTAAATAATATTACTCCCAAATTAGAGTACAAAGTTGGCTTCCAAATAGTTTAATAACCATAAAAAAAGTCAGAAACGAACCCACATGATTAATCAGAAGTATTCTTCTCTATAAGAATGAAACTACTATTTTCTATGTAGTTGTTTTCCGTTTGTTGTTCAAACCGGAAACATGTCCTCTAGAGTCTACACCCTTTGATCTCAGAGTAGTAGAGAGTTCTTCATGTTCATGTTCAGATTAAGTCCAATGTCAAGCCCATTACAAGCAAGTGGAGCGTACATTCATAGATCATCAAAGCTTGAAAGCTACATCAGAGAAAACTAGAAAAAATTGTTATAATGTGATTATACAAAGGTTAATCTCTCTAAATTTGAAACATGGTTTTCAGTTTTATTCTATTCATATGCATACCTTGATTTGGAGCTGTTTTCACTCCCTCTTCAAGCATTGTACTTATATCAACCTGCATTACACACATCCATCCATGAAATCAATTACTTTAGCTCATAAAGTTAGACACATTTTCATGATTTTGTCACAGTAACTCATAATTTCGAATTTGTAATAAAATTTGGTGGACAAAATAGAAATTTAACCAATATTCAGTTTCATGAACAATAATTTAAAAGGTAGAATACCAGATTTATTCTATAGTCATTGCTACCCTTCCTGACATCTATTATCTGCTCAGATGGTAAGTCCTCAGGAGTGGACTTCTCACCTGCATCCTAAAATAATATTTCCAAAACTATAAAGATTACATATTGAAAATCACAAATAAAGAAGATAATTATTATTGTGAAGAGTGCATATGATCC
>Ga0209589_1013336_pt1 | contig 10755 bp, 16 predicted proteins | sample CowpeawhiteBW_FD_187525 | JGI IMG/M metagenome (GOLD analysis project Ga0209589, IMG submission 187525) | Root nodule microbial communities of legume samples collected from California USA - Cow pea white BW (SPAdes) (version 2) | ecosystem: Host-associated > Plants > Roots > Nodule | place: USA...
GAATCATTAACACAATTTAAGTAACAAACAAATACCTTCAATATCTATAATCGGATGCACCGAATTATAAACTCTAACTAAGCCCTTAGTGGGCAACTTATCAACAAACTTCATCAAGGTCTCCACCACCTCCTTATCCCCCGCCGACAACTCGTCGGTCCCCATATCCTTGTACCAAGAAGGGGTACCCTTTCAGCTAAATGAGAATTTTGTACTCCCATCTGCGTTCAAGAAATAGGGCTTGCCTTCTTCCTTCACCACAACTTTGAAGTATTCGTCCTTAAAGTGCTTGAAAGACTGGGAAAATGCATCCAGTCTGCTGATGCTAGGACGACTTATCAGAGACAGCCAAGTAGTCGGCTGGCGGGGTCTAGTATCATAGAAGTACAGGAAAGCGTAAGGTGAAGGCTCCAAGTATAGAGATTGGCACAAAATGCGGAAGGCTTGCAAGTAAGCCGAACTGTTCGGGTGCAACTGCGTAGGTGCCACGTTCAGCGCGCGCAACACACCCATAGTGAAATCATCTAACGGCAGCCGCATATGTAGCTGAGAAAAGTGACACATGTACATGTAGAAGAACTTCTCCGTGGCCCCCTCCTGCCCGTGACGCACACGGTCAATAGCGTTAACCCTTTCCAGGGAAACGATATCCCCGCTTACACCCTTTGCGATGACAGGCATACAATTCAGCCAAGAGTTTAACAAGCGAGACCACTGGAATAAAGATGATTGATTACGGACATCGGCAGCCACCCACCCATAACCGCCTTTGGCCTGCCAATCACTCTCGGCCAACTCCTCTAGGGGATCTTCTCGGACCTCCCTCACCGTTTCCATAGGGATCCCGCTTACCATACCTCCAGAACTAGTACTCTCTTCATCAACTTGCCTACCTTTACTCCTCCCCGACTCCATACTGTCACTACTAGATGTAGACAACGACACGCTATCGCTACTAGACATACCTTTTCTCGTGTTTCTGGAAAGATGTCGGCTGGAATAGGGAACTAGGCGGACAAGAAAACGCACACAAGATCTTTGAATACGAAATTCTAGCAAATGAACCAAGTAAACCCTTGCTTGTTTTGAAATCCATATTTATAGGCCAGAATCCCAAACGGCAAAAACCTCTTCCTGCCAAAACAACAACTGATACCAATCGACACCATCATTACAAGAGACATGACTCTTAAAAATGACGGCGCCAAAACTCGTTGATTTAACCCCTGACACCCCTTCACCTACCATCAAATTGTTATCACTTTTTAGCCTTAACACTGTTCATCACACTTAAAGGCTGGGGGACTGGTGTACCACGCCCAACCGATCCCAATAGTACACCAACACATAATCACCCTTGACCGACAACCCATATCGGCCAAGGCTGGGGGACTGGTGTACCACACCTAACCAAACTCGACCAAATAAATAAACGATTCATATATGCCAAAGCAGTCAAGTAGTCAGCCTAGGCCGGGTTGGCCTAAGTCTTACCAGATTGAACCGATAGCATAAACCGTCAAGGAAAGTAGTCTGCCTAGGCCGACTACTCCAATATACTTAGTAAAATTAAAGCCCCCCAGTGTTCAATAAGTCCTAAGGGCCTGGGCTAGGGCCCAGGCCCATTTACAGCCCAAACTAAAGCCCAAGCTAGGGCCCGACCCATGGCATAACCAAACATGATTAATACTCTATAAATACACGTGGACCCCATTAATTAAAGGTACGCATTCATTAATCACTGATTTGACCTTTTGAGAGTTTTGACTCACTTGAGCTTCGGAGTCCCTTCTGCAGGTAACCCCTCCTGGGTCCAAACCAACATGTACCAACCGGGAAGAGGCCAACTGAGGAGATAGCGGACTACATGGGTAAGGTGACGCTTGTGCCTAACTTATCTTGTTTGTTCTCTGCAGGAACAAAAATAAAATCTAGTTCTGGTTATCAAAGAAATAAACTCGATCATAGACTGATAGTATCTTGAAGCCTCTTTCTCTTCTTTAGTAAGTACTCAAATTTAATTTTCAAATTTCAACATTTTCATTAAATGCACTATTTATTAGGAGATTAATCATTAATAATGATATATATATATATATATATATATATATATATATATATATATATATATATATATATATAAAATTTATTTGTACGATGAAAAACTATCATTGTTTAGATTTAAGATTACTAAATTAAGACTCTTTTAATAGAAAATACAATTATAATTTAATAAAGAAGATATGACACGTATTTACAAAAGACAAATAAAGTGAATAACACTACAACAAGTTTTAATTTTTCGCTTTTTAGTCTTTTACGTGATATGATGCACTATCACACAAAAAAGGAAGATATGTCAATTAGTTCAATCTATCACTTGAAATATAAAGAGTGAGACTCATTTACATAACATGAGGGATGAGAATAAACTAATGGATATTGAATAATGTATCAAATTGAACTATTGAACAAGTGTCATAAAGAGAGAAATGAAAAATATAGGAATCAAAATTAATTAGTAAGAGAATAGAAATAACTATTATTTTTTCCTAAACAAAAGTAATAATTTGTTGAAAAAAAAATGTTTGCTCATTAAAAATCATTTTTAGTACCAATACAAATTAATAGTCACTCGTAATATTTTAATTAAATTTTATTCTTAAACATAATTTTACAATTAAAGATATATTAGTATTAAAAAACTATTTTTGGGAACCTTTTTCTTAAAGGGCCTAAAGAAAGGATTATTTGTTTGGACTTTAAGTCGATCCCGAAGTTAATGTCCCAATTAAATTGTGCAAAATCTTGATATAAAAGTTGAGTTTGGTCCTCTATTAATTGTGCAAGCAAGAGGAGGGTTCACAATAGTATAGTTATTGATGTCCTTATGCACACATGGTGAGAATTACACCTTTTGTGCAACTGGCTTTAGGCATGCTTATGTCCTCTCTGGTGATAATGGGTTGGTCTGTTGGGGGAGACATGGAGGGTGAGAAACACATTCTCGTTCGGAAGGTATTTCTTGATCCAAAAATATTAACGGTATACAATAACTCTTTATTCATGAAAAAAATTTATTCACCTTTTGATGTTGTTGTTTATTCTTACAATTCACAATATAACTTATAGACTCAATTTTTGGTTTATTGTATTCATAACGGTTATAAACTGTTAACTCATTAACTTTTTCGACTCCAACAACTAGTGTATTAATTATTCACAATGGTTAATTACCCACAACTGCTAATACATTTAAATTTATTAAAAACTCAATATTAAAAGTATCTTGATATGTTTAAGAAATTTTTTTCTTGGTTTTATTTTCTCTGGGTTTTATATAGATCGCAAGGAGAATTTCTTCCTTCACCCCCAATATTTTCTAAAATTCTAATTATACCCCTACTAAAATTAATAAGAGTGTAAGATAAGCTTTTCTTTTTCGTTTTTCAATTATAGTTTAGAATTGTGAAATCTGTAAATATTTCAGATTACAGATTCTGAAATTCAAAAATATTAATTTCACACATTCTATAGTCCAATATCCGTGTAGCCAACCTTAATAAAACAAGTTTTGGTTAACTTTTTATCATCAGTACTTATATGGGTGACCGATCAAGATGACTTTTAGATTTATTTAGCATTGATGATAATGAGTCCTGCAAAGTTACCAATGAAAACGTCGAACCCCAATATGAATCATCCTTCAAAAAATGATAATGTGAATTATCCCCATTGATGGAGGAAATGAGCTGCAAGGATGAAGTGGGTGCAATTGGCACTCTGCAGAGGAACGTGGGAGATGAATTCATTTTACATTTCTCTATTAAATTTTTAATTGAGGGTAATGAGATCATTTCATAAGGGCTATGGTGTACAGGAAGAAAACATGGATGTGCAAGAAGAAATGCCTGCAATTTTCCAATTATTATGGGCTTTTTTTTTCGTTTTAACACACGTACACATACAAGATGTTTATTCCTTTCATTAGATGTAGGGTTTAATTACTCGAATGTTACCCACTTTAGTACAAATATGTGAATTTGGTATCCGCTTTTAAAAAAGTGTCAATTGCATCTAATTTTTGAAAAAGTATTTCAATTAGGTCCCTTACAGACGGAATTGACTAACGGCGTTCACGATGTGCCACGTGGTATTTTTATTTTATTTTTTTCAAAAAAATTAAAAAAATTAAAAAAACCACCCGCTGACACGTGACACGTCGTTAATGTCATTAGTCAACTCGTTTGAAAGAGACCTAATTAAAACATTTTTACAAAAGTTGGAATACAATTAACACGTTTTAAAAAACGGATACCAGATTGACACACTTGTATTAAAGTGGGTACCATCTGAGTAATTAAACCTAAATGTAGAATTCCCAAACTTCATTCATTGAAATTATAATAAAAAATTCTACTTCCTTTGTTTTATATTTTCCGGATTAAATATTTCAGAAATACATTTCGTAATACTCGATCAGAAAAATATAAAAAATACATTTTGAAACGAGTGTTTCAAAAAAAAAAAAATTAAAATTCGATAATATCTCCTAAAATACTCATTCCATTTTTTTTTATATTCTAAATTCTTTATTTCAAAGATATTTCTAAATCGAGAATAATGTAAAAAACAAAAACTCCGAACAAGTATTCCAACAAGTATTTTTAGATTCACAAAATGTCTTCCAGAGCATATGTTTCAATTTTTTCTTTTAAATATTTTAGAATGAACCGTTTGGAAAATATTTTTAGATCTAAAATATCTTTCATAACAGTCATCCATATATATATATATATATATATATATATATATATATATATATATATATATATATATAAGGCTTTTAAGTTATTTAATAAATTATAAATTATTTTTTATATAGAATTTCTTTAAAATAAAATTTTTAGTAATACTTTCTTTTAAACAAACCTATCCAATAAAATTCTTAATTAAGCTATATTCCCTCCTTCGAATACAATAATCTATAAATCAACATATAAATACAATACCTCATAAATATTACTTGGACAAAAATTAGTTTTTCCTGTATGTACTTTTTTCCGTGCTTCAATCATAAATAACCTTGTATTTGCAGTTATTATTTAAATTTATTGTGATATTAACAGAAAACATCTAGATTTATTATTAAAATAAGATAAAAAATAAAAATTAAAGCAAATAAAATATCATATAAATAATCATTTATTATAAATAAACACATTTTCCCTTTTAGATCTCACATAGCAACAAAGAAATTATAATTATATAGACTTTAATACCTTAATAATGTAATAGTAATTTAAAATAAAAGTAAATATAAGTAAAACGAGCCAAAAGAGAAATGATTATACTAGACGATTTACTATCGAATAGACTTTTGGTGAAAATGTAACTTTTAGTTTTAGTTTTGTTGTTGTTATTCTAAAATCTGACAAAGTCAATGGATATTTTAGACAGAAGAAATATGTGTTGTTAAGATGTGTTGTTAAGATGTGAAATGGGTACAAACTTAATTTTAACCAAGAGTAATTGAAACAAAAAGAATGCGATTATTCTTTTAAGTTTTAAGATAAACCGGTTGGACATAGAATGTGACAATCAAAAGTAATATAATCAAAAGTAATATATTATAAGTATAATTTCTCCACGACTTTAGTTGATCGTCTTTATGCTAACAAATTAAAGACACGTGACTATTATATAGTTGTTGACATGACTAAAAGTCTGGTAAAATTGACAAACATATTGCTTACACTCAAGGAAAAAAAATGAAGACAATGTCACAACAATAAAGGAGTTGTGTATTTGAGAGGGTGCATAAAGAAAATAAACGGGGGTGCAGGAAGTAGCAACCCTAAACGACTAAAACCCAATGACCTAACCAATCATCGAGACATTAAAGTCAAATTCACATTATCTCGTTCACCAACCCGTGATTTTAATATTTTCAAGCAACAAAACCCTATTTTATGCTTTCTGTCAAACTCTACAATTTCAATCATCTTTAATCAAAAGTGAAAAACAATCTCCAGAATTTACCTTCAGCTAACGACGGAGATGTCATACGTATAAGAGGTAAGACTAAATTATAATATATAATATTAAAGATTTTATATCAATTATAAATAAAATAAAATTATAATAAATAAATGAAACAAAGTTCAATTTATTGAATCGTTTCTGAACATTTGAATTAAGCTTATTCTTGTCAACATTCAATAACAGTGCTTCACAGATGATACAGAAGAATACAACAGCAACATAGGTAACAACAGAAAGCATTAACTATCTTACAACATGGAAAAACATATGGAGATTAAAGACCAAGTTGATATTCCACACGACAACCTCGAAATACCAGAGATGAAGTTGTAAAGATCGAAACATGTTCTCAGCAATTCCTGGTGTAATCAGCACAGCGTTTGTTAGCGCCGCCACCGTTTTGGGAGGGCACGCAGGTACGATAACCATTGCTCTGTGGACAATCGACAGCTTGGTTGTTGCTGTTGCCTGTTTGGCCAGACACAGATTGGCTTACATCGTACAGCATTCTGGCCACGTGTGAACCGAATAAGAACTCTGATTCCACGTGGCTGCTGATGGAGTCGATCTCTTTCCACGGTGTTGCCATGCTCAGATGAAAGTGGATCACCGTGATCACCAGCACAAGGTACAAATCCTTGTTCTTCATCTTCTTCTTCTCTCTTCTTTGAAATTGTTTTCGCGCAGACTAAAGGATTTGGTTCGTCTTTGTGAAGGTCCTTGGCGTTTTGTACCAGTTGTGTTGCACTAAAATAATGGAGGAATCTTCAACAACTGCTTCACTCAGGTATAATTTATTCTCCCAAGTACTTAACTAGTAGCATTGATAGGTGCAATATATATATCTATATATATATATATATATATATATATATATATATATATATATATATATATATATATATATATATATATATATATATATGTATACATGTGTGTGAAAGGATCAAATGATGATTGCTATGTAACTTACACCATTAATAATTTTATTCAATCCAATAATTCAATTTTGACTGAAAGTTACCTTTATTATTTTTATTAGATTTTTAAAAAAATAGCAACAATAAAGTAATAATCACATATTGTTCATATTCTTATATATTTTAAGAAGTGTATATTATCAATTTTGATGTGAATAGATAACATATATCAACTTTAGTATATTGACTAAGATAATTATTATTAGTATGACTTTGGGGATTTTAACTTTGAAATAACAGAAATCGTAAATACTATTATCCAAGTTTAACATTCAAATTAAAAAAATCGTATCCACCATAAAATAATAGCTTTTAAAAAAAAAAAAAAAACTTCAATCTATTTATTAAGGAACGTCGGGAGTGTAATTCTAGATTATTTAAAAAAATGTAGAAGCCAAAAGAAAATCTATTAATTTTAGAAGTTAAAAAACATAAACCAAAATTTAGAGTTTTTTGGGAACTGAAAACAACATTAACCCTTTATTTAATATTAATTAAAAATACATAAATAATAAATAAAATTGCTACAGTATCTTTGTAACATTTGGTCAGAATAGACTCTCCCATCATTGTAGCATATTTCACTTCAACTTGTACTAGTTTATAATAGATGTGAGAATTAATGTCCTTGTTATTAGTCAGCATATCCAAACAAAACTTGTTGATTTAATTAATTAAGTATACTTGAACAATTAATTATACTTAATTAAGTTGGTCACGGGTCTCTAGCATTAAATTGGAAGTTGTGTTATAATAGCCAACAATGCAGACCCAAAAGGTTTTACGTTCATGAAATATTAATAGTTGTTTTATAAATAGTTTCTTGAATAAATTAATTTAGAAGAATTAAGTTAAAATAATATCTATAAGACAATAAAGAGATATGAAAGACGAAGATGATATAAAAGTTTTTAAACTAATTTAAATATTTCTGATTCTACATGAAACTACCATCACTTATGGGAGATTGGTTCCACTATTTTGTTAATATAATTTGTAATCTTACTTGTGAACTGTGCAATTCCCAAAAATGAACTAAAACTCTTGAAAACATATAAAGAGATACAAACTAATACAGAAATCTAGTGCAAAAGAACATTTACTAAGTATAGAAAGAATAATAGAAGAGTTTGACTCCTAACATTCCAAATGATTAAGAGAAATTAAAATTATGTAACAAAGTTAACAAAGCCTTTAAAGAAAATGTAATAGAAGAGGATGAGTCCAATGACAAATATAATGACTTGGGTGAGAATAAGTATAAGAGCCCATTAATTTAGTAGTAATTTAGTAGACAAGAGTTAAGAGGAATCAAATAAAGCTCAAGTGGATGAAGGATTTTGTGATGTAATAATTGAGGATAGAATATAATTTTATATATTGATTCCTTAAGAATGACACTTGATTGATGATTGGTTACCTAACCGTAAGAATAGAGAATTTGTTAGAAGGATCCTTTATGTACTGTTGACATGATTCCTTTTTCAGCATTGAGAATTAATGAACCTTCTATTCCCTTTAGTTTTCTGTTTTTCTCTCTTTAATGTTCTGGAGGTACTCCCCTCGAAGTGAGTTTATTACAGCTAGGGCTTTCATTGAGAGTGTGTTATTCTTTAACCTAACCATGTCTTCCTCACAAAATTCTTACGACTCCCTTGCCTCCACCATCCAGAACCTTATAGCCTCCCAAACTGCCTTCCAACGTGACATTATAACAAAAATAGCAGCCCTAGAAACCCAGATCCATATTGGATCCCCCTCCACTTCACCCAACCCATCATTGAAGGTCCTTCCCACATCCCTCAAGCTCGATTTACCCTGGTTCAATGGAGATGATCCTGCTAGTTGGATCTTGAAGATCAATCATTTTTTCGACTTCCACAACACCCCTGAAGATCAACGTCTGCAGCTGGCAGCCTTTGCCTTAGAGGGTGAGGCGTTAAATTGGTTTTAGTGGGTACATGCCAACGATCATCGTGGCCGGTTTTCACCCACATTCTCCAGTCCCGTTTGAATCGACTTCCCCCTCAGACCCGAATTAAGCCCAAATTAGCTTACATGCCTTATTGGGCCATGCCATTCCCAAAACACTAAGATTTTCAGGTTGGGTCGAGTTGGTAAGTTCGTGGTCACAATATTAATTGATAGTGGAAGCACCCACAATTTTGTGCAGGATCGAATTGCCATGTTTTTGGGCCTCCAAACCATTCCAACCCACTCCTTTCAAGTTATGGTGGGTAATGGCCAACAAATTACTTGCTCCTTAGTGTGTTTAGCCGTACCACTCCAATTTGGGCCTCACAACCTCTCTGTGGATATGTTTGTCCTTCCCCTTAGTGGTGCTGAAATAGTCTTGGGTATTCAGTGGCTTAAGACTCTTGCGCTAGTGTTGACTGATTATGAGGCCTTAACGATGAAATTTGTGAAAGATGGACAACTAGTGCAACTTGAAGGCTTACCAAAGCCCCTCCCATCTGAGGCAAGTCTTCATCAACTAAAGAGGATGTTACACACAGATCCAGTCTCCCAATTCTTCCATATTCAAATTTTTACTTCATCTTCAATCACAACTCCTCATGTGAGCACTCTAAATGAAATTCAATAGTTATTGGACCGGTTCACACCATTATTCAAACAACCACAATCTCTTCCTCCACCCCCGTTCTTCAAATCATTGCATTCCGTTTTTGGATGGCTCAAATCCTATTAATGTGCATCCTTATCGATACCTCCACTTCCAGAAGCAGAAAATGGAACGCTTAATTTAGGAAATGTTAGATTCATGTCTTATTTAGAACAACTCAAGCCCTTTCTCTTCACCTGTACTTTTGGCCAAGAAATGTGATGGGAGTTGGTGATTTTGTGTAGATTACAGAGCTCTTAATGTTATTACATGTAAGGATCGATTTCTTATACCGTAAATCGATGAATTATTAGATGAAATGTTTGGAACCAAGTATTTTTCTAAGCTGGATCTCCACTCTGGGTACAATCAGATTCGAATGCATCCGAATGATGTCCACAAAACGACTTTTCCTACGCATATAGGCCACTATGAATTCTTGGTTATGTCGTTTGGCTTGTGTAACGCTCCTGCAACATTTCAGTCAACCATGAATACCTAGCATTAACCATTTCTCAGGAAGTTTGTCATTATTTTCTTTGATGACATTCTAGTTTACAGTAAATCATCTCCAGAACATACTACTCACCTTGAACTGGTCTTTGAGTGCTTGTTGCAGAATCAATTTTTTTAAGTTGTCTAAGTGCTCTTTTACACAACCTACAATCGAGTATCTTGGTCATATTGTTTCAGAGCAAAGTGTTGGTCCTGATCCAGCAAAGGTGGAAGTTATGCTTGCTTGGCCTTCACCTACTAACATTAAGCAACTTCACGAATTCTTAGGTCTCACGGTATTTTATTGCAAATTCGTTAAACACTATGCATCTATTGTTGCCCCACTCATAGAATTGCTAAAAATGACTCTTTATCATGGACACATATTGCACATGTGGCTTTTGATAACCTCAAATCTGCGATGTCTACAGCCCTTGTGGCGATAAAAAAAATTACTATTCATTTAATTATTATTATTTCCTACAATATAATTATAAAATTTAAAGGCAAAATTATACGATGATATCTGATTATACTTAAAATATTCACACACACACACACACACACACACACACACACACACACACACACACACATATATATATATATATA
>Ga0209589_1013338_pt1 | contig 10754 bp, 4 predicted proteins | sample CowpeawhiteBW_FD_187525 | JGI IMG/M metagenome (GOLD analysis project Ga0209589, IMG submission 187525) | Root nodule microbial communities of legume samples collected from California USA - Cow pea white BW (SPAdes) (version 2) | ecosystem: Host-associated > Plants > Roots > Nodule | place: USA...
CCACCTCCCCCACCTCCCCCACCTCCTCCTCCTCTTCCACTACCACCACCTCCTCCTCCTCCGCCTCCACCACCTCTTCCTGGGCATCCACCACTACAACCACCACCTCCTCGACCACAGCCAGATCCACCACCACCGTATCTGCCACCTCCTCTTCCTCCCCTTCCTTTACAATGGTCGGTACCATAATCTAACACGAGTTTCCTACCGCTCAAAACTGCAAAATCGCCACGTTTAGGATTCATGGATCATGTTTATTTCCTCTAACTACCATGATTTGCAAATATTCCAAGTAACTAAAAGAAAATGAAAGGAAATACTCACAGAGTCCCTGCTCGTCATCGCTTCCAGTAAAGTTTTCGTCAATTCCTGAAGCTTCACCAGCAAAATAACACACGTCAATTTTACATGCATTTCATGCACCAAACAATTTCAAATAGGAATGCATTTCTAAACTTTGATTAATCTTATGGCATCACAAACAAACATCGAGTACTATATTAGCACGTCGTTTCTTTAACAAATTCAATTAATTGACGAAAAAATAAAGTGCATTATCGATAACCTAAAATAAAGCTTCGAGAGCTTCGTACCTTTTCCCTCTTCTTGAGGTGGATCATCAGCCACAACCGCAGCGATGAGAACCACTGCGTATAGAAAACACAGCAGAATAAAAGGGTTGAGATTCATTTTGTTATTAACCATAACAACACTTGAGAAGGATGAAAGCAAAGGTCAGGGAAAACCCTATATATAGTGCAAGAAAAATATAAAAAAATTCATGCGAGTTAGTGAGCAGGACCACATCAGAATAGCAACATTAATATCTTTAGCTCTTTTTCGCGAACTTTTAGGCTTTCTCTAACTCTTCCATAAAAACCTGCTATTCTAAACTGTTACATTGCGCACCACCCAGGTTCAACACCAAGTACAATGTTTCACTACATTGAAACTCAAGTTTACTTCTAACTAAGAATCAGTTTCAGTTTCGCATTCAGTGTCATCGCCATTAAGAAGAACATTTTCTCCTTGATTTGATGTTTTTTTTGACAGCTTGAATACGCGAATTCATTTAAGATAAAGATGACAACCTGGCATGTCTTCTACGTCAGCGTTTCTGACATTCTTTCAGTCAAAGAAAGGGAAAAAGATTGGAAGATGACACAGGAAAGAAGGGTAGTTTCACGTATCATAACAGGCCTTTCTTTCATAGTAATAATTTAATTTATATATTAATTTAACGATTAAATATGTCCTTTCTTTAATTTTGATGAAAAATTAAAATTAGTTTTTATTTTAATTTTGATTCAATTTAATTCCAACTTTTAAAATAATATGAGTTTAATATTTTAAAAAAATTGTTTATTTGATATTTCAAAGATAACATTTTAGTTGTTAATAAATTTAACAAAATTTAGTTAAAATATTAAACACATTTCTAGAAATAAAAATTAAATTGATCCAAAATTTTAAAAAGAGACTAATTTCAATTTCAATAAAAGTTAAATTATCAAAAATATATTTAACCTTAATCTAACGTCTTAATTTAATATAACTTTTAATAATTACGGCTGTTAAATGAGTGTATTTTCAAAAGTTGGTGAGCAAATATCCTTTTACAATTCATAATCATATTTATATTCAAAAGTATTATATAAATTAAGTTTATACTTATTTATATGTTATAATTAGTTTTATTTTTAGTTAATGTGTGATTTTTAAAATACCTCATCAATGTTGAGTTATGTATATTGAACATATAAGATTAAACATTAATAAATGATTTAGTAGAATAGTAGAATAACGAGTAACACAATAAATCCAATAAACAACCAAATTCCACTAGAATAGATTCTAACTCATAACTATGATATTATTTAAGAAGTGAACTTTATATTTAACTCAACCATACAAAATTAACTTATAGGATGATTTTTTGACTCACTTGTATACTAGAAATTAACTTTATTTCTACTCAAGATAGGATTTTCAATCGTCTCAATGTATCATCACTCTTAAATATAACTTCATAAATTATCCGGTCCTTAATTAAAATTTTTAACAAATAATATAATTTCATTATTATTTTTTTTAAATAATTATTATCTTACTAAATTACATTGAAAACAATAATTATGAATTTCTTTTTTCACTACTAAAAGTTCTCATATTATATGACATTTTTCTTGAAAATTTGTTAAAAATATTTATAAAAAATACTTTTTTTCTGCTATTTTTTATAAAAATATTAATTGACAGCTAATTCATTCGTGAATAATTATTTTTTACAAAATTATAAATTTCGTAAATATTTCTTATAAAATTTGTTGTGAAAAATGTTTTGCACAAAATATTTAAAAACAAAATTGATATGAAATATGGTTTGTTTTAATAGTAATCGTACGCAGAGTCATTTGATTTTTCATTCGGGGAGAATTCCATAGAAAAAAACTTTCACGTTGCAAAATAATGATTTCTAAAAACTTATGTTTCTTTATATTATAACTAACTAAAATATATTCGGTGGGTATCTATTTTTAATAATAAAATATTAGAAAGAGTTTGAGAAAAATGTTGCTGATATTTTTCTTATATGTAAGACCCTTTAAACAAATTTACTACAAAAAATAATTAATTTTATCGACTATTTTTAAAAATATTAATATATAAAAATTATTTTTATTATTAATAAATTTTATAATTTTTTATTGTTATTCATTAGTATAAACACACATTTTATAATATTTAATACGGAAAATGAAAAATGAAATTTAACATTATATAAAAACTTTATCAAATATCTCTACAACTGCCAAATATATAGTAAAGGTTGCTTGTCCATCATTCTTCCCACTAAGCAATAGATGTGATAATAATAATAATGGTTATTAAATATTAGAGTAAACAAAGGCGTGATACCGCATGTGTCTATATATTTTTTAAATATGTGTAATATTATATTAATAGATGATAATATTGTAATGTTGTTAAGTTAATATATAAACTAAAATTATATTTATTAAAAATAAAGTAAAATATATAATAACAGATGAAAGAATAAATAAAGAATAAGAGAAAAAGCAGATATAGCCGATTTTATAAGAAGCTTGTAAAGATAACAGTCAATTTTTAAAAATTTAAAAATTATTATATTTAAAAGATAAAATTGATATTTTAAAATGTGAACACAAGAAGAGAAATCTCCTTTATATTTTGTTATAGATGTTAATGAGTCCACCAAATAAAACAAAATAAGGAAAATGCTAATTAATGTTTTAAGTATAGGTCAAAGTATAATTAATGATTTTTATTTTATCAATTTTTACATTAAAAATTGAAATAATTAATTTTTAGTTAAAATAATATAAATTTATATAACATATCTTATAAAGACAAAAATGTTTTTTAAAATTTATAAACAACATTTCTAACACAAAATAAATATTTTAAAATTTCTAAGATCTCTATTAAAATGTAAGACAATATATCTTTTTAAATTTGAAGAGTCTCTCATTGTAAATTATTGTCTTTCTAGAGTTCTCTGATGAAAATATTGTACTTTCATGTAAAAAATCCTTTATAATATCTTTTGTCACTCCTTCAAGTTAATTTTTTTATGTTTAATTATATTTTAATTTTTAGAAATACTAAAATATAATTATTTATTATTTATTTATTTTTTAACTTTTTTTATGTGCATTAATTAAATTATTAATTAGAGCTATATATCATTTGGGTATTTTTTGTCATTTAAATAAAATAAAATAACTTTTATGATAAAAGATTCATTTAATATTATAATTAACTACAAATTTTTATAAGGGTTTTGCTATCTAGGACACTGGTTAAGGATAATTAAAATGGATTGAATCATATAATATTTTGTGTTAATTATGATATTGAATAAAATCTGACATGATAACCATTACTGCAGTTTTATTTTATTTAAAGAACAATAATGCCCATAAGTATTACAGTTGTGTTAAATATTTTATTTAATATTCAAGAATAAAAGTTAAAAAATAATTAAATGATAAAATAATTATATTTTAATATTGCTAAGATTTGAAATATAATTAAACATAAAAAAGTTTAAATTAATAGAAAAACTAACAAAGAATAATGTTAAACATCTAAAAAGTAAAAAAAAAAACAATTAAAATATCAATTTGAGACTTCATTGAATCTCCTTCTCTAACTTCTCGATAACCTTTTGCAACATTCTTATTAGCTTAACCAAATATAAAAATCACATAAAATCTTTCAATATTTGAAATTATTAATTATAAATACATAAAGTTAATAATATAAAAAAAATCTAAACTTTCAGCAAAGATCTTAAAAATCTTAAAGTGTTTATTTTGTGTCAAAGTTATTGTTTAACAATCTCAAATGATAGTTTTGTCTATATAAATTCTAGGTTAAATCATTTAAGAAGTCCCCATTTTTGTTGCGAAATTTCAAATAGGTCCCTTCATTTCTATTTGACTCAATTGAAATTTTGGAACATTCGTTGCAATAAATTCCTTTTCGTTAGTTGTACAAGTGTTAATTATGTGTCACGTGTCAGCATGTGGTTTTTTTTATATATATTTTAAAAAAATTAAATGTCACTATTGGAAGTGAAAAGTCTCAATGTAGTCCTGTATTTGTTATTTCGTCTCAATTTGGTCCTAATTTTTTTAAAACTGAATCAATTTTATCCCTATACCAAATTTATTTTTTATATAAATTTTACAATGGTATTATTATTATGATTGGTATTTTTAACAAAATTAAATTTATTTAAATGTATATTTTGTATTGAACTTTATTTAACCATTGTTTCAAATATTTATATATCAATTATAGACAAATGTTAAAATTGTTATAGCTTTTTTTTTTTAAATTTTATATTTGAATTTATAAAGCTTTTATTTTTAAAGCAACTCTAACATTTATTTATAAATTATATATATATATATATATTATATATATATATATATATATATATATATATATATATAAATATTTCAAACAAAATTTAAATAAATATGAGTGCAAAATATACATTTAAATAAACTTAATTTTGTTAAAAATATCAACTATAATAAAAATACCTTTGTAAAATTATATAAAAATTAAACTTGATATAGGAATGAAATTGATTCAGTTTTAAAAAAATTGAGACCAAATTGAGACAAAATAAAAAATACAGGAATTACATTGAAAATTTTCACATCCAATAGTGACACGTGGCATTGCCACTGCCACGTCACATAGTCTCTGTCATGTGACACAATGTCAGATTGACACATGACATTTTTTTTATAAATTATAAAAAAAATTTAAAAAAAATCAAAAAAACCACGTGCTGATACGTGACACATAATTAACATTGTTACTGTATAACTAATGGAAAAGAACTTATTGCAACAAATTTTCCAATATAAGAACTCAATTGAGTTAACTAAAGATGGGGAGACCTACTTGAGATTTCACTACAAAAATGGAAGTCTCTGAAATGATTTAACCTAAATTTTATAATATGCATTTATATTATTTTAGTTAATGAACTTAATTATTCTTATTCTCAATGTAAAAATAATAGAATTAATGCGCATTAATTATTTTTAATTAATTTCTTAGATAATTAGCATTCTTCTTTTCATAATATTTAAAACATATTAATTATCCTTGATCATACTCTTAATTATTCTTAACTAGTATTTTTTTTATCAACGGGACCACAGTAATTTATCATGTTTAATGAAAACAGAAATATTGAAGTTCATGTAACAAGAGTATCGTTACTATTTGAGGAAAAAAATTTAAGGTGGACACCTTTTTAGGTAAGAAAATGAGATATCGACAAAATTGACAAAGTTAACAAATTTTTTATAAATAGAATTAAAGTAGATTAATTTTTTATTTTTTAATAAAAAATAAAAATAATATTTTTTTATGTTATTTAGTAATTTATAAAATTTTATAAAAAAAGAACTTTATTAATGTATTATTTTCCAGATAGATAATAAGTATCTGCTGACATGATTAGCATAATTTATGTCGCTCAAGTAATTGTAATTTATCTTATTTTTAAACATGATATTCCACACTAGATCCACCGCCACCAGATCGGCCTCCACAACTAGGCTGGTTGCAGCCACCCGATCCACTGACACCACCACTGCCAGGAGAACCACCGCTGCTGGTTCCTGATCCACCTCCGCCACCTGGCATAGCACCATGACCAGGCATGCTACCACTGCTAGTTCCACCTCCGCCACTAGACCCTCCACCACCACCACCACCCGACGTTCCCCATCCAAATCCACTATCACCAAACAACCAATTTTTATCGATACGATTACCGCCATTTTTCATTTTCTGAGCTTCACCTGCAAACACAAATCAACCATGAATAAATAATACTTTTATGCTGAAAGCTAAATGGCAATAGAAAATTTCCAATATCATAAAATATTAGGGCTTAGGCATATACATACCAAATATCTCAGGTAAATCCCTAGCTACCGCAACTAAGGGCATTGAAACAATCAAGGCCATACAAATAATTTTTCATTAAAAAGGAATGAGGAAAAGATTAAGAAAGAGATGGTGTGGAGCACTTAATTGGAGCACCTTTATACCCCTCAATCTCTGACTTGCTTAAGTTTTCATAATAAAAAAGTAATTGTACGAGCAAAGAAACTGCAGTAACAATGCTTGCTTGATGCTGATTACAGTATATTTTTACTGAAAAAACAACTTTTGACAACCCATATTTATTTTTCTTACGTCCATTTAAAAATTCCATGTAAATAAATAAAAGTATAAAATGAAAATGATTATGGAATGATAGTATAAATTTTAAAGGCTATTAACATATCATATCCCTATTTTGATCCGGTAAAGAAAGCACTCGTGTAACAATTCATCCACGTAAATAATAATATTATTAAAATTTTAAATTAAAAGTAAAATACATATAATAAAAAATACTATTATTTGAGTTTAAAGTAGGTGAGTCGATGATTCAAAATATGATGGATATTTTAAAAAAAAAAATAACTGGAGATACAACACCAATAAGATAAGAATTCAATCCAAATATAAGATATTGACCCACTACTTTTAGCGTAAAACCTTAAGGTTATAAGTTTATAGGTCTTTATCCTCATATAGTCTTCAATTTTCTCAATTTTATTCAATGCAGGACTTAAAGTTACACTTGAATTTTCAACAATCTTTCACTCAAGTGTGAGTCATTTCACATGCACTTCCCCCTCAAGCTTTTAAATTTCACAAAGTATGAGTACCCCTTATTTGTATTGTCATTCACATAATGAGACACACTTGCTTAACTCTCAAGAAAAATTTCGATATAGGAATTCATCTAAATTGATTACTAAGATGAACATTCCGCTATGATGTCAGTGTTGGATCTTTCAAAAAAAGATAACTTTATACAACACTTATAAAATATGAGGTCAACTCTCATATAAGATATTGTCATCACCTTCAACCCAAACCTGACAATAATTTATAGGTCTTTATAATTATTGTCGTTATACTATTTATAGGTGGGTAAAATCTTGAACAAATGGGTATTTGTTGTGCAATAAAATTTTTAAATGAGTTTTTATTCATTTTTATTATTTTATATTAATAAAGAGGGTTGTTAAACGTTTAATTTTGAAAAGCGGGTGTAAACGTATAACTAATCTAACTATTAATGGGCATTAGCTGTAAAATAAATAAAAAACACCAAAGTCAACTTGAAAATGCTACTTGCTTCATTTTAGAGTTCCTTTAACCGATAATAAATAGGAAAATTATACTATGACTACTAATTTTAATTTTTAACTTTCATCCTTTATTTCTTGATGTGACAGCTTAGTATAAATTATTGATTCTTTCAAAGTAAAAACATAATAGTACATTAATCAATGACTCACACTAAGTCACAATAAAAAGTCAAAGATAAGAGTCAAAAAATGAAAATCATAATATCATTATCCTGATAAATGAAACTTAATTCCTTCTCTAGTTTCTTTTATATATATAAATTATAAGAATAAAAACAAAACATTCAATAAATCATTAAATGTTTATCATAAAGTTTGTAAACCATCAACCGTAGTTTTAAACATTAAATAACTTCCGTTAAGGATATGTACAAGAATTGTACAAAAATAATATCCATTTTTATTTGACATTTTATGATAAAAAAATAGGAATGTTCACGAATTTATACTTTTAGGTTTCCAAATATATATTCCAAAAAAAAAAAAAAATCGTTTCACTAAAATGTAGCTAATAAGGTTCTCTTTAAGTCAAATTAGACATGTTCATAGCTAAATTAAAAAAAAAAATGACTAGAGACATTGTTCATGGCGAAACTATTGATTTCAATATGTATGACTCATTGTATTTTTAGAAATCGTAGTGATCAATATTTACTAAAATCGAAATTTTAAACACAAAAAAAATTGTGTTCAGAAGTGTCAAGGTTACATGATTCTAAACACAAATGACACAATATTTTACTTAGAATAAAATTATAATTCCTAATATATGAAAAATATTTTACTCATTTGTAACATTTTTTTCCAATAGAAAATAAATATTCGTTTTCTTATAGTATCATATAACTAAAATATGGGTTTTTTTTATTCATACTATTTTATTACCGGTTCTCAATCTCAAATTTAATTAAAGAAATTTAAAATTCTAATAAAATAAATAAATATTAATTTAGTCTACATAATATTACTTTTAATCTTGATTATTATAATTTTATTTGCATGGTAAATTTAATTCGAATAATGTGAATTTTAATTCTAATTTGAATGTTAATTTTGATTCTAATTTGCATGTTAATGTTAATTATGATTATAATGTCAATTTTACTAATGTTAATTCCAATGATTTATTTTAAATTAATTTAAATCTTAATTATAATAATCTTAATCTAATTTTAATAAAAGAATTAACTACTAACATGTTGATGGAGCAATGAATTTACACTGGATAAAAATAGTAGGATCATGATGACTTATAATGTGTATACCAGTGGCAGAATGTCTCAACAAAAACTGGTTGTGGTGTAGAGTGTAGTGATGCCACAACAATGAACTTGCGGGGTGAGTATAGTAGCCCCGCTTATCAAAACAAAAATATTATTTTAATTATTAAATTTTGATAATATTTTTAATATTTTTAGGTGTCATTTTTTAAGTGGTTTTCTATTTTTTTTTATTCTTAATATTTTAAAACTATTTAAAAAATGACATCTCATGTTAAGAGAAAGTTCTTAAAATTTTGTAGTCAAAATATCATTCTCCTTATAAAAAATAATTTAATGTGAGTAAGTTTCACTCTGAAATGAATAGAAGGAATAAAGTTAAAAATTATATAAAAATATATCTTTTTTATTTAATATAATCGTACATTTCTATTGTAATATTTCTTCATTTTATTTTTTTTCCTTTTCCATTCATTGGTTTATTCTCCCATATCTTAGAATCATCTTGTACATAACGTTTCATGGTTTCAAAGGCTTGTGAGAGTGAGATAAAGCTTCAAAAATTTTCCATTAGTTTGATGTAGCAATTGAAAGTTTATTTTCAAAATTTTTGTTTTAATAAATGTAACATTATTTGTTTCCGAAATAGTATTTTGTGGGCTGATGCATCAACCAATGAATTAGGAAAGTAACTAATAAGATATCGATCCAAATAATAAAATTTATGGTGTGATAAATTTAATGGTTAAACCTTTAAATTTTGCAACCTAGCAAATTAAATTAAGCTTTGCACTATAAGAAAAATATAAATAGTGACTAATTTTAAGATAAAATATATGTTTAAAGACCAATTTAGAAACCAATTTTTTAATTAGAGACTAATTTTTTTGGTAGTTAAAACCTAGGTAGCTGATGTTAGTGACCAATTTAGAGGCCAATTCATAATAAAAATTATTTTAGTTACTAATTTAGAGACAAATTATGATTTTTTGAAACTATTTTAGTTACCAATAATTTTTAATTTATAAATTAGTATCTAAGTTGGTTACTATTAGGGATGTCAACGGGGCGGGTAGGGTACGGGTAGTAGCTCCCCCATACCCTATCCGCTGGATAAATATTCGCCCCGTACCCGTACCCATATCCGTCGGGTACCCGTCTATTTTTTTCATATCCGCGGATATCCACGGGTACCCGCGGATATTTACAAAATTATTTAAAAAATAAATATTTAATCATAAATTCAAATAAAATAAAATAAAATACATCATTGTCATAAATTTTAAATAAATTTCAAACTAACTCAAGTTCATACAAGTCCAAATAATTATAAAAATAAATATAAAATGACGTTCAACACAATGAAAATTCTTTAACTTTAATTAGTGTTTTGATCGACAAGCCTACTTTCTTCGACTGATTCCTGAAAAATAATCAAATAATAAACCTCAACTGTCACGTGCCAAATATTCTTATTTTGATTCCATCATTTGATAACAAGCATACCATAAATGCCACTGTCTATATAGGGTTTGATGTATATGTCCAATTTCAAATAAGGGAAAGAGAAGAATGTCAAATGTCAAGGGATGTACTTGGAAGAAGATAACGTACTAATACTAATAATGAAGACAGAAGACAAGATGTACAACTTATAAAAAATTAGGACAAAATGTTTTTTACTAATATATATATATATATATATATATATATATATATATATATATATATATATATATATATA
>Ga0209589_1013343_pt1 | contig 10750 bp, 8 predicted proteins | sample CowpeawhiteBW_FD_187525 | JGI IMG/M metagenome (GOLD analysis project Ga0209589, IMG submission 187525) | Root nodule microbial communities of legume samples collected from California USA - Cow pea white BW (SPAdes) (version 2) | ecosystem: Host-associated > Plants > Roots > Nodule | place: USA...
CGTTTAGGACCAACACAATTCATTCACATCCTAAAACGTTCAAAATTCAAAAACTTAGTTTCAAGAATTTCTCAAAACCCTTTTGTTCTCATATTTCTCACACGGTCAATACAACAATGGGCTTTCGTTTGCCTGGTATCAGAAAGACTTTATCTGCCAGAAATCAAGCATCTTCAAAAGGGTTGGATGCACCAAAGGGCTACCTTGCAGTGTATGTGGGAGAGGATATGAAACGATTTGTGATTCCTGTATCACACTTGAACCAACCTCTATTCCAAGACTTGTTGAGTAAAGCAGAGGAAGAGTTTGGATATGATCATCCCATGGGTGGCCTCACAATTCCTTGCACCGAAGATGTCTTCCAACATATAACTTCTTGCTTGAATGGATGATAAATCTCACATTTCAGGAGATTGACTTAGAGTAGAAGTGACATTTTTGTACACTAGGAATCTTCTCAACTTGTAAACAACTCCCTTTCTCAAGAAATAGGGAAAAGATTGAAAAAATCACAGTATTGTTTTTTATGTGCAATGAGAAAAAATACAATTGATCAAGCATTTTCTGTGTTTCATGTTTGTTAGTTACAATGTTTCCTTCTCCTTGAGCGAACACCGTTGATAGCAGCAAGAAAAAATAGATAGACCTCACTTTTATCAATTTAAAAACAAGAACTGAAACACGCCATTTCCTAACAAGCGTAGATACATGCTCTGTACTTATGGTCTATGCTCCACCTTCAATTACATAAGTAGTATTTCTTGAGACAGAATTTGGTGACAAATTACATTCAGCTATGTATATGCCCTAATCATACCATAATTTACTGTATGTATTTTGTTGAGTTCTCACTGTATATACAGATTCTGATCCTTAAGACCATCTAAAACTTTATATCCAAATTCCTTAAGAATGCCATTAGAAATTATTCACAGGGCCAACTTTAGATTGAACAAGGCAGAAAATAATGATTATGGTTACAGCAAATTGCAAAATGATTTTTAAATTGTAAATCATCAAGCAATTCAGTTCTTCTCTAATTTGGTATCATCTAATGTAATTAAAAATATCCCTTTCCAAATGGGTTTCAAATAATGTAATTAAAAAGGCCAAGTTGACATATTTAGTGTTTAGGTGACAATCACTTTGACACATACAGATAAAAATGTCTCTTTCCATGCTATATGATCTGTTAACTAATAACATCGAAAACTTTTCGAAGATACTTCTTTCCTGATGTAGTTATTTTTTGTTTAGATTGGTAGTGTTCTGCTAGGTGAGAGTTTCTTCAGATTTTAGAAAATTTCTAAAACTAATGACAGTGGGAAAATATAATCAAGTAGAATGTTTTGTTGTTCCTAATTTCATAAGGACGAAATATTGGGTGATCTTTATTTAGATGATACAATTATAAATTACTGAGGAAGTCTGAGACACTAATCCACGGTAAAATGATCATAAGTATATTTTCTTTCTTTCAATTTTTGGAATTGAGAACGTTACTGCATTCAACATTGAAAATTTCCTGTTGTGTATCACACATTTATTCTTCATATGATTGTCAAATGTCAGGATATATAGAAAATCCTAAAACAAATTACTCACTGCAGTCAACACTTGCTACTGATAGGGTTTAATCAACCTATGTTAAAAAACTACCCTTTTGTCATTTTAGTATTTTATTTCTGCTGGACATGACATAAAATGTTTTGTGACGCTTTCGTTCTTAGAGATATGTCCAAAATATCCTTGTGTCAATATGGGCTCTTCTCTTCTTATGGCATCCAAATCAGAGTTTCCTCTTTACCTCAACTAGTTCTGAATTTAAATAAATTTAGGTTTTATTTAGGTATAGGGTATTCAAACATGAGGGACAGAAATAAATACAGAGGAATATCCATCCAACTTTTTGTGAAACTTACATAGCCTATAATTAAGTGGATTGTGGAGTTTGTTGTTAGTGTTTATATTTATATGTCTGTGTAGATGAACATATATCATGTGTGCCAAAACCCACAACAGAGCATAAAAGAGATAAAAGAAAGGAGCAAAAGAGTCTGGTCTGAACATGGTAATGTGGTATATATTAGAATTCATTGAGATTTGGCAAAAGAAAAGAAGTGTCTATGGAAATGTGTAGTCCTAAAATCTTCATTCGTATAGAATTCACAGCTTTTCTAGGATTATACAGGGATGAAAAACATGGAAAATATTCATAAAAAAAGAATGTTCCTTCTGTACAGAATTGCCTCAAGTAATCTATCCTAGTTTCTATGAAAGCTTGATTTACAGCAGCTCATTCAAGCGAGAAGTGAGGCTTAGAAACTCATCCTCGTTGCATGGAATTCTGAGGCCACCCGTTGGATGATCATATCCAAACTCTTCTTCAACTTTGCTTAGTAAATGTTGAAATGAGGGTTGGTTCAAGTGTGATAATGCAATCACAAACCGTCTCATGTTAACTCCAACATAGACTGCAAGATAGCCTTTAGGGACTTCAAGTCCCTTGCGAGTTGCTTTGGATGCTGAAAATGATCCCTGTCTAACAATACCTGGGATGCGGAAACCCATTGCTTTTGTCGCTCTCACAAACAAATAATATGCTGAGAGATGTCAAACTTGTGTGAAATATTGGAATTCTGATGCTTCAGAATGCAAATGAGTTGGGTTGCTTGATGATTCAAAACAATAGTGTATATATAGTCCCTAAAGAGAACTCTGAATAATTTTTAGCAAGGCCATGATGGAGTCCAAGGTGGGACAGATGATCACATGGTATTGTCTAGAAACCTCATTCATGGATTAATGAGGGTGCAGGCCATACCCCACATTCTACCTTCTAAAAAAAATACAATCCACATGAAGTTAGATACATCACCACCAAAGGTGAAACCTAATTCTTGTTCACTTATTGGAGCTCCAACTTCACCAATAGTAGACATCTTGTAGACATATTGTAGACATCTCACATGTTTATTTAAATAAGACTATAGTGTTATTGATATGTACCTATCAGGGTGAAATAAGCAACCTGTAAATGTTGAGGTTTCAGATAACTATGAAACAGTGGCTATAAGGGAAGCAACATTGAATGTGTGATCATGAGAGACTATTAAAACCCACAACTCTTTTGTGGACACTAAACTTGAACAACAAAGCATGAAATTTGCATAAATGAAGATTCTGGCCCACATTGCCCTTAATAAGTGTAACATACTAACATGTTAAGCTTATTCTTAAAATAAGTCCTTGAAGACAACACCATATAACTTGTCGCTGATTTGGCCCCACTATTCCAATCCCATACCCCTCCTGAACCAATAATTTATCTATCAAGTTCTTTCTCACATATCCTTTCATCTCTATATATAATTCATGGCTGCACACGTTTAGGACCAACACAGATCATTCACATCGTAAAGCTTTGAAAATTAAAAAGCTTATTTTCAAGAATTTCTCAAACCCTTTCGTTCTCATATTTCTCACACGGTCAATACAACAATGGGATTTCGTTTACCTGGTATCAGAAAGGCACCATCTGCAGCAAATCAAGCATCTTCAAAAGTGGTGGATGCACCAAAGGGATACCTTGCAGTCTATGTTGGAGAGAAAATGAAACGATTTGTGATCCCTATATCACACTTGAACCAACCTTCATTCCAGGACTTGCTGAGTCAAGCTGAGGAAGAGTTTGGATATGATCATCCCATGGGAGGGCTCACAATTCCTTGCAGTGAAGATGTCTTCCAACATATAACTTCTTCTTTGAGTGCACAATAAATCTCATCTTTTTAGGCTGACATACATTAGTAGTACCATTTTTGTAAAATAGGAACATTCTCAACTTGTAAAGCTGTTTCTTTCTTGAGAATATAGAAAATGAAAAACCATCGGATTGACAAAATCAGAGTCTGTCATTTATTTCAGCAAGAGAATGAAGTCAATAACTTCTTTCTGACTTACCCACATCAATAACTCATATCCATTAATTTTTTTCACCCAATGTTGTACATGTTACATACATTAATGTATGGTTCAGACTAATTCCTTTATCACACTCCAACAAATTTATAACCACCTTATTGTTTATCACACTCTAACAAAATTAACAATAACTCTACAAGACACAATATGTGAATATGAAGTATTGAATAACGATTATAATTAAGGTAGCGATGATCCAATTTATAATTACATTAATGAAGGTTCAGTTTGTTATAATGTTTACCCAATTTATCCATTCATAACACTAAAGACTAATATTAATTAATAGTTACTGACACATTGCTATAAATATAAAACATAATTAATGTAAATATATAAGATCCAACCAAGATCTTGATCCTTTTCTTCCCGAAAGCTTCCACATCTTTTGCACCAAAAGCCAACCAAGAAAGCTTCCAAGATTCATTCAATAATCAACAAAGAAACATACTACAAGCCTAACCAAGCAGGTGCAAGTCATTGGTCATAGATTCTTTGCCTGGAGCTTAAGACTATCGGTTCTTGTTCAAGGGCAACCTTCCAAGATTTTCTTCCAAGACTCGTCCAGCAAGTAAAACATCAACTTTGCAGAAGAAATGGAAACTTGTGGCTTGAGGTTTTGAGGTTTGAAGGATATGATAGTGTGTGAAAAGTTAAAGGAGAGATAACTGATGAAGATAAGGGAAGAAGCAGCCATGGAAAACCACTTTGCAGCATGAAAGTTTTCTGTGTTACAGGTTTGAAAAATCACTGATAATACTTTCACACAAATTATTATCTTTTTAACTATCCTTCCTTCACTGTCATTATTTTTTTATAAACTTTTTATGACAATATCAAATAAATATAATGTATGTCAAAGCATCATTGAAAAAAAAAAAGAATAATAAAGAAACATTAAAAATGTGAGCCTTGGCATTGAAAAAAAAAATAAAGAATCATTTGTGAGGGTAACAATGTGAACTTGCGGTATACGAGAATGAACAAATAATTTGTTTTATTAAAATTATTATTGAACATATGAAAATATTTTATTTTACCCCTTTAATTTTATATAATTATCACCTCAACATATTGTTCCACTCACTTAGGATCTAGATATTGAACTTAGATTAGAATGAACACTTTGATAGAATTTGATTTACTAATAAACATTTAGCTTGGAATAAACTAAACATTTACTTTGTATAATCAAAATTTGTAATAGATAAATAATCTTAATTATACATGACTTATATTATAATTGAAATTTGTTATAAAAAAATATTTTTGAATATAAAAAAAAAATTTATTTTATAGATAGTATGGTTGCAGATTAAGTAATAATAATCTCTTTGTAATTGTGAAGATAGAAAATGTTATAAAACTGATTTGATCTATGAGAGACTAAGGTTTCGAATCATACTTCAGCGATAAAAGAACTTTATTGTGAATAATACTCATTTTTAATTGCCTTTCGATTCACTTTGAGTTTAAATTTTAAAATTAACTCAATCTAATATAACCGATTTTTAAGATAAAATTATACTCATTATTTACTGTAAATTGATTTTATGTGGAGTTCCACCATCTCTTTAGGTCGAAGCATATAAACTCCTTATATAACAATGGGTTTCAATATCCGAAGAGCACAACCAAGCATATTTAAAAGGAATTTTTGTAATCTATGTTGGAGAGAAAAGTAAGAGGCTTTTGATTCTTGTAATCTATGTAATCAAGAGTCGTTGAGTCAAGCCAGGGATGAGTTTTTGAAGAGAAAAAAGTTTACTGCATTAAGCATTGAAACTTTCCTATTTCTTCTTCATATAACTAACTGTAAAATCCCAAACCAAACTTATCTTTGCAATAATAGTGAGATTCTTTGTCATTTGAGTATTCTAAGTCTATTGGACATAATATCAAATGTTTGGCACGCTTTCCTTTCTACAGATATATATGTATATGCTCTTCTCAGTTTATGGACCCCAAATTTAGGTTTCCTCTTTACCTTAACTAGTTTTGAGTCTATAAAACTTTCGGTTTTATCTATGTATATATATTTAAACAAGAGAAAGCAAAAAAAAAAAAAAAAAAAAAAAAAAAAAAAACAATACAGACAGCATTTTTTTGTGATTGTGAAAACTTACACAGTCTTCAATCAAGCGGTTTGTATACCTTAGAAAATGGGTGCTAAAAAACATAAATGAGCATAAAAGAGATAGGAGAAAAGGAGTAAAACTATCCAAGCTTAACATAAAATGATAATGTTGTATGTATTAAAATTGGTTGAGATTTGGCTAAAGCAACAAACAATGTCTATTGAAATGCCTAGTCCTAATGTTCTCATCCAAGTCAGAATTTCCAACTTTACTTGGATTATACAGGGATGAAAAAATGGAAAATATTCACAAAAAAATGAAAGTTCCTTCTGTACAAATTGCCTCAAGTAATCTATCCTAGTTTCTATCAAAGCTTGATTTACAACAGCTCCTTCAAGCGAGAAGTGAGGTTTAGAAACTCATCCTCATTGCATGGAATAGTGAGGCCACCCGTTGGATGATCATATCCAAACTCTTGTTCAGCTTTGCTTAGTAAATCTTGAAATGATGATTGGTTCAAGTATGATATTGGAATCACAAACCGTCTCATGTTAACTCCAACATAGACTGCAAGATAGCCTTTTGGGACTTCAAGTCCCTTGCAAGTTGCTTTGGATGCTGAAAATGATCCCTGTCTAACAATACCTGGCATGCGGAAACCCATTGTTTTTGTTGCTCTCACAAACAAAATAATATGCTGAGTGATGATAGACTTGTGTGAGGATGAAATATTGGATTCTGATGCTTCTGAATGCAAATGACTTGGTTGCTTAGGGACGCAAAACAATAGTGTATATATAGTTTCTAATGAGAACTCTGTGAAGGATTTTTGGCAAGGCCATGATGGGGTCCAAGGAGGGACAGATGATCACATGGTATTGTCTTTGAGACCTCATTCATGGATTAATGAGAGTTCATGCCATACCCCACATTCTACCTTCTAAGAATGTGTCAGTCCACATGAAGTTAGATACATCACCAAAGCTGAAACCTAATTCTTGTTCACTGATTTGGCTCTAGCTACATCATTAATAGACATGTAGTAGACATCTCACATGTTTCTTTAATTAAGACTTTAATGTTGTTGATATATACCTATTATGTACCAACTAATAGCAGGGTGAAATAAGCAACCTGTAAATGTTGAGGTCTCAGACAGATCTGAAACAGTGGTGGCGACCAACATTGAATGTGTGATGAGACACTGTGAGCCAAAACTTCTGTGGACGCCAAAGTCTAACAACAAACCATGAAATTTGCACACTGCCCTTAATAAGTGTAACATACTAAACACAATACATCTTTCTCTTCTAGAGACATATGTTATAGTTCGAAGACAACACCATATGACTTGTCTATGATTTGGCCCCATTATTCCAATCTCACATCCCTCTTGAGCCAATAATTCATCTATCGAGTTGATTCTCAGATATCCTTTTATCTCTATATATAATTCATGACTGCACACGTTTAGAACCAACTCAGATCATTCACATCCTAAAGCATTCAAAATTCAAAACCTTAGTTTCAAGAATTTCTTAAAACCCTTTTGTTCTCATATTTCTCACACGGTTAATACAACGATGGGTTTCCGTTTACCAGGTATCAGAAAGACTTTATCCGCCAGAAATCAAGCATCTTCAAAAGTGGTGGACGCGCCAAAGGGCTATCTTGCAGTATATGTGGGAGAGAATATGAAACGGTTTGTGATTCCTGTATCACACTTAAACCAGCCTCTATTCCAAGACCTGCTGTGTCAAGCAGAGGAAGAGTTTGGATATGATCATCCCATGGGTGGCCTCACAATTCCTTGCAGCGAAGATGTCTTCCAACATATAACTTCTTGTTTGAATGCACAATAAATCTCATATTTTTGAGGCTGACATAGATTATAGTAGTAACAATTTTGTAAAATAGGAATATTCTCAACTTGTAAAGTTGTCTCTTTCTTGAGAATTTGGGAAATGAAAAACCATCAGATCATCAAAATCAGAGTCTGTCATTTTTTTTTTCTGCAATGAGAATGAACTCAACTGCTCAAGCATCTCCTTTTTAGTTTTTGGTTTGTTAATTACAGTGCTCCATTAGTCACAGTGTTCAAGTGTTAAAGAAGAGGTAAACTTTGAGTTTTGCAAGTCCAGTGATCAACTTACTGATATTTTCATCAAAGATTTCACCTTCAAACTTACAGAGTTTAAGAAGAACACATTAATGGGAGAATGTTGAATAATGTGGCATCGTAAATGCTTAGTGGAGATTGAGTGTTTATTAAATCGCTTTTAAGAGTATTTAGTAGTATTCATGTAATTCTTATTGACTTATAGCATTCTAAGAGTTACTTTTCAATATTTAAAATGTTTTGAATGTAGTAAAGGAAGTAAGAAACAAAAATAATATAAAGAGAAAACAATTTAGCCCCAAAGTATATTCCTCGTTTTAAATTTTCTACACAATTTGCAGTAGCTATGTTTCATCATAAAACTTAGTTCCTAGAGTGTTTCAAAATCAGCATCGTCTCTGGAATACTATGAACAGATTTCAAGGCCATTGTGAGTTGCTTTGGCAGCAGAAAAGGATTGCTTCTCATAATACATGGAATGCAAAACGTTTCTTGTTGCTCCAGAAACAAACATGTTGAGTGATGTCAAAGGAGTTTTGAGAGAAAGAAATATTTGAATTGTTATGTTTCACTATGGCAATGACTTGTTTTGCTTGAGGATGCAAGAAATAGTGTTTGTACACTCGCTAATGGGAACACATGAACTTCAATTTATTTATACAATGAGTGATTTTTTACAAGACCATGATGGGTCTGTGGAAGTATACGAGATCACATGGTACTATTTTGGAGACCTCTTTTATGGATGACTGGGAGTGCAGACATTAAACACATCGTCGAAGGTGAAAGCTAATTCGTGTTCATTTATTGTGATCTAGCTACATCAATGACAGACAAGAGTAGGCATGCTAGGACATCCTCACATGTTTCTTTAAATAAGAATACAATGTTGATATACATCTACCACGTACCAACTAATATCAGTAGAGGCTTAAGAAGAGAACCACATTTTTTTTGCTACGTGCCAAATTCTAAGCAACAGAACATGAAATTAGAAAAATTGAATATTCCCTCCCCCACCACCTTCAATAAGTGACATACAACATGTTCCCATTAGACTTTACTTTCCATAAATACATGTAACATTGATTATTAAGATAAGTTCTTGAAGACAACACCATATGCCATGTCTTTCATCTGCTCCCATTAGTCCAATCTCATATCCTTCGCTAACCAATAATTTATGTATGAGGAGGTTTCTTATCCTTTTATCTATATATATATACATGGCTGCAAGCATATAGGCCAACACAAACCATTTAGAATTACACAGCTTATATTCAAGAGTTCTCTCAATCTATTCTCTTCCCAAGTCTCGAACAGAGTCAACACAACAATGGGTTTTCGTTTACCTGGTAGCAAGAAAACAATATTTGCAGTCAGTGAAGCGTCTTCAAAAGCAGTGAATGCACCAAAAGGCTACCTAGCGGTGTATGTTGGAGAGAAAATGAAGAGGTTGATGATCCCTGTATCATACTTGAACCAACCCTCATTCCAAGACTTGTTGAGTCAAGCTGAAGAAGAGTTTGGATATGAGCACTCCATGGGTGGTCTCACAATTCCTTGCAGGGAAGATCTCTTCAACCATATAATTTCTTGCTTGAATGGATGATAAATCTCACATTTCAGGAGATTGACTTAGCGTAGAACTGACATTTTTGTACACTAGGAATCTTCTCGACCTGTAAAGAACTCCCTTTCTCAAGAAATAGGGAACAGATTGAAAAAATCACAGTATTGTTTTTTTTTTTTTTGTGCAATGAGAAAAAAATCATTTGATCTCAAGCATTTTCTCTGTGCTTCATGTTTATTAGTTACAATTTTTCCTTTCCGCGTGTGAACACCGTTGATAGCCATATGAAAAAAGTAGTTAGACTTTACTTTTATTAATTTAAAAACAAGAACAGAATACGTAATTCCAAACAAGGGTAGAGATACATGCTCTGTACTTATGGTCTATGCTTCACCCTTATAAACGTAAGTAGTATTTTCAGAGACAGAAATTGGTGACAAATTGCATTCTACTATATATATGCCTTAATCATATTCATACCATAAATTTACTGTCTATGTATTTGTTGAGTTCTCACTGTATATACATATTCTGATCCCTTTAGACCATCTACATTGAATAAATATTGGTTTAAAATGTAATAATATAATTTGATTTATATTCAACGTGTTCTTAGTTAAAAGTGGGTCAAGAGAATGACACTCTCTAAACGAATAAAATGATACTGTGTTTGGCACTCTAATAAGAATGAATAAATTATTGCATTCATTTAACAACTCTCTCAATTTCAGATAATTAGTGTTAATCCAACTTTTAAAACAAAACTATCTGTTTTCTTCAAGTCTTTGATATTCGTTTGTCTATTTCATTTTCTGGTTGTAACTAGCTTTCAAAGCTTTGATCATCCTCTCTTACTCTTCATGAACTTTTCTTACTGAGGAAGTCTGAGACACTAATCCACGGTAACATGATCATAAGTATTTTTCTTTCTTTCAATTTTTGGAATGAGAAAGTTTACTGCATTCAACATTGAAAATTTCCTATTGTTTATCACAC
>Ga0209589_1013349_pt1 | contig 10748 bp, 4 predicted proteins | sample CowpeawhiteBW_FD_187525 | JGI IMG/M metagenome (GOLD analysis project Ga0209589, IMG submission 187525) | Root nodule microbial communities of legume samples collected from California USA - Cow pea white BW (SPAdes) (version 2) | ecosystem: Host-associated > Plants > Roots > Nodule | place: USA...
TACAAGTCTATATAACATAGAAAAGTAGAATGCCCGTGACGTGTACGTGTAGGATGAACCAAATCCTCATTGAATTTAATTTTTCCATATATATATATATATATATATATATATATATATATATTTGCAATATCAATATATATATATATATATAATATTGTGTTTAGTAGTTTATAACCATGGGATATTACAATAATTATGTTGTCATTTGTTTCAAATTTTATACCTTATTATTTATAATTTTATTTAAAAATATTTAAAATATTTATACACATAATAAATACAAAAATGATAAAATAATTATAAAATAAAATTAAGAACATACCGAATGTCCAACTACCCAACGGAGCGGGGTAGGGACGTGTTTTACTATTTCATACCCATCCTTGTAGAAAAAAATCATCCCCATCCTCATACCCAAACCAAACGGGTATCAAAATTTTGTCCCATCCCCATCTCCACTGGGTAACGGGTATAATCTCGTACCCATACCCGTACCCGTTTTACTACTTCAATATTAATTTTAATTAATTTTTATATAATAATAAAAATTACGGTAAAGGAAACATTATATTATCAAATATTCAATATTAGGAAGATGGTTATTTCTTCGATATCAAATACTTTTAAATAAACTATAATTGTTTACATTTTAGATTAGAATGCCAAATAAAATTTTATGAGAACCAAAAGATTTATTCAATTTGCAAACATTAATGAAACCTAGTTGATAAAATTTAAAAATATTTTTAAAAAAATATAAAAGAAAAACAAATATTTAAATTAAATATATTTTAAATGTTTGTTTACTTCAATGTTTTAAATTCTAATAAATCTCTTTTTTATACACTAATAAAAATTATAATACATCACTTGATAAAATGCGCAAATAAAAAATAATAAACATAAGAATATTTTGACTTAGATCTTGTATCTTTTGAACTCCAATATATGTTGAATGGTGATAAAAAATATTCACGAAAATTACATTAAATTTTTATATTGTAGTAAATAAAAGTTATTTATACAATTATAGTGAAAAGATTACAGTATGATTGATAATGAGTTAGAAAATAAAAAATAATTAAAGAAAATATATCGAAATAGTATTCTACATGATGAAAATAATCAACAAATAAAAATATTAAAAAATTAACAAATGTGTCTTTGAAACAATTTGAGAGACTATTGAAAGAAATCTTACAAAAAAAAATTAATTATATAATTAAGAGTATGATAAGATGAAAAATACCTTAGAGATCTAAGAAAACTTTTCAAATATCAACATATATACTCAATGGTTGAGAAATAACGAAAATTATTTTAGCGAAACAAAAAAGTTCTTCAATGAAACAAATTATTAATAATAAGTAAAGATTTTTTTTATACTACCTATTAAATGAATGGTTTATGCTATTAAACACTTAAATTGAGAGTATTAAATATTTTGACGTGAAAGAAAAAATATACAATAAATAAAAATATTAAAAAAAATAGAAATATTCAAATGTGAGACATAATTTTTTTTAATTGACATACATTATTTTAACATAATTACATAAAGGTTATGATAAGATGAAAAATATATTAGAGATGTAAATGAGTTTCATGACAAACCAAATGATTAGAAGAAATAAAAAATAGAAAGTATATATATATATATATATATATATATATATATATATATATATATAGTTACTTAATTAATTGTGAATATTTTAATAATTTAAACGGGATGGAGATATGGCGGGGCATGTACATCCCCATACCCAATTGAAAAAGTCGGAGATTTCTCATACCCATATCCATACCCAATTAATGCGGGAATTTCCCATCAAAACGAGAACGGATTCGAACAATACCCAAAGAAAATTTATTTGCCATCTCTATACCCAATTGATCTGGATTTCGTCATCTGCTATACCATAACAAAATCCGCAGATATGTAAATCTGTTGTGTTCATAAAATAATATTATTCTTAACTTGATGTCTACATTCAGGGCTTTATTGAACAAGTTTTCGACATCCAATTTTCAAGGGGTGCAGATGAGTTTTAAATTCAACCATACTACCAAACGTAGTTAATATCTTTATTATCAGATTGAATTTTTTGTGGTGCAAAAGAAGGGGTTAGAGGTAGAGGAAGAAGCCCCGCTTTTCTTCTCTTTTTTTTTTTTTTTTCTTTTTTTTTTTTTTTTCTCTTTTTGGCTTGTTTTATAAAGGAAGGGTGTTTCTTCCTGCACCTCCCTATTTTCTTTTCCTTCACCCCATTAAAAGTGGTACTTTCCAAACTACCTCTCATTAAAAATATAATAAAAATCCTTACGCCTTTTTCTTTTTAATACTTTTTGAATTGAATGTTTCGGAAAATATTTCCAATCCAAAAAATACATTCTAGAACATCCAATTCGGAATATAAAAACAATGGAAAAGGATGTTTCGAAATGATCCAAAAATAGATTGATAAAGTCATAAAAAATGCAACATAAAATACAAAGAATAGTGATCTTCCATAGAAAAGTGCTAACAATTTGTCCAGGCAATGTTAGACAACAACTAGAAGCCCGTAATCATGTTTATGAGGAATTGAAAGGCTTGTTTCAATCCTTACACAATCTAGTCTTGACATTGTTGCCTCCTGACCACCACACCCTTTAATAACCTCAGTCCAACCTAAAATTGTCCCAGCAGCAGCCCATACCAATCTAGCCTACACCAGTGCAGCCCATCCCAGCCCAGACCAATCCAGTACCAGAACCACCACACACTGCGAGAGAGGACTCTAATTCTGATGATTATGTAGACTATTATAGGACCATATATGACCGTTATTGAGGACTAGTTTTTTAGTTTGAATGGGTTGAATTTATACTACTTTACTTTATGTTGACATGCATAATATTATGTTTAATTAATATTGTGATACTGATAAGTGTCAAGAATAAGTAAATTTTTTATTTGAAATTGACACTTATCATGTATCAAATGGTGTTATTTATGTATAAAATCAACCTCCTTAGCTTAAGATACAGAATGAGATATTGAAAAATAGAGTTTCATAAATTATAATGATATTTTGCTGTTTTGTAGTAAAAATAAAAAAAAATATCAAGTATGTCGCTGAGCCACAATATTGGAGCTGAGCTATGGAAGTAGAAAGACAAGACAACATATTTGGACTTTTTGGCTGAGCACAAGAAACGCAACTGAGCGTTGTGAGGAAACCCTCTTTGCAAGGAAACTTGGAGCCCAAATCCATGAGGCTCAATAACCAAGAAAACCCTTCCAAGAAGGAAAGGTCACATGTTAAGCACTAGGACAAGGGGCTAAATTGAGAAGGAAACCCACTTGTGAGGTAATCCCTGTGGCTGAGCACTGCCCAAAAATTCCTATAAATAAAGACCTTGGGTCTTCATTCTAAGCATTGAGTGGAGACTCCACAATGTAGTAGTAGGGCATAATAGGGTCTATGAGGCATGAGGAAGGCGCTCTTAGTGTAGATCTTATGTGTAGATGCTGTTGGAATTGCATTGTAATATTCTATGAGTAGTTGAACTCCCTCATGTCCAGGTTTGATGTAATCAATTCTTATTCTATTATCTTCTACTTCTTGGGTATTTATCTTTGCTTTCATTAAGTTGTTTGTGGTTTGATTTATGCTTAATGATGACTTAATCACTCATCTATTTAACTGGTCCAAAGTATGGTCTAATCAAATTATCATACATGTAATGGATGCTTTATGGCATACCAGAGTGAATGTTGTAGGAGAGAGTATTGCACATTAATGCAAAGACTCATTCTACCAAGAGTAAACAAATCACACTGGGGTTTGGAGTCCTTAGGTTCTAGTGCTTCAGAGATGAACCTAAATCTACATGGAAAGAGTACTCCCAAGACATTGAATGATTTGCAAATTAAGTAAACAAGATGGTAGTGGTATAGTAGAAGAAGATGAAATGAAGTTAATTCATAGCTCTTATTCCACTCAATCTATCTAATAACTACTATTTAATTTTACTTGCACCTTTTATCACAAACCAAAGACACAAAAATCAACCTACCAATATACTTGCTAAATTTTTGTGGATACGACACTTGTTGATATTTCTATGTACTAGTACACTTGCTGAAAAATGGTTGTTGAAAAATAGTTATCAGATACCCTTTTACATTTATTGTTGGAGTTGAATTGGATATATATTTGTGTGGAGTTTTATTATTGGCATGTCTGTTTCTGGATATTTATGGTTTGCAGGTCTGTAATTGTCTGTTGTGTGTGGTTAGTAGACATACAAAATAAACTTTGTAGTCTGATCATTCTTTATCAATGACTTTACCGATGGAACAATTCATCTAAATGTCATAATCTAATTACGTCGATATATCCGTCGATAAATGTTTCAATTATAGACAGAGGTTTGATTCGTCATAAACTTTTACAAACAAGTTGTTTATTGATTCAAAAGAAATGAAATTTGAAAACTTCTACAATAAAATAAACTTGATGAGCATGAGAATAAATGGGTGTTCTGAAATGAGATGAACAGACTAGACTAGGTATCTTCAAACAATACTTTGATACATATCATCAGTTTCTTTGATCAAATCATTTTTTCATAGAATTAAAAAAACTATGAATTATGTGTGGCTAATAATCTTTTTAAGCATGTCCTTCGAGAGATTTCGGTGAGGCTTCAAAAGCAAGATTCTCTTTAAAGAATGAACAAGAAAATATTCTTTGCATAGATAGAATAAATATTAAATTGTCGACATGTACTATGAATGTCTAATGTTATATATAAACATTGTATGTCCAAGATTTTCGTTAATTAGACAAAGTTATATCAACACAAGTTAGTTTGCATTTGTCATACAGATGAAATACTTCCATCAAACCTGATAGTTCATAAACACTTGTTTTACTTTATAGTATAAGCACTTAATCAAACCAAACTCAGGTCCATTGGATTTACTTTTGTTTCAAAGAAACTAATTTTGTGGATCCTATCTTTTTTTTAATATTGTTTCATGTGAAATCGAAATATTTGCAAACAGTTATTATAATCATTATAAATCGAATATTTTTATTACTTCAACACACAACTTTAAAATATTTATAAATCTAGCAGAAGCATTTTACCAAAATCAATAGGAAAATTTCAAATTTGAAACTATGAAAATATTTACACATTAAAAACAATTTTCTTAAAAAGGTTCTTTCATATATAGTTTATAATATACTTAAAAATAAATGTAGTTTATTAAAATGATGAGTAAGTAAAATGCTAGTTTGGTGACATAAAAGTAACTGGAATATTTAAATGAATCAAAACAGATATGACTAATGAGTAGTACCAAGAAAAGATAAAAGTTATAAAAAAAAAACACTTTTTTCTACGTCAAGTTCGAATCAAAATGAAATCTAGTCATTCTATTCCTTCTTTTCTACTTAAATTTGATTGTTCTTTTGGGAATGAAGAACCAGGAAATTGACTTGTTTGATTTGAAAACGCATTTCAAGGCCAGCTTTTCGTCAAGGAATCATCATAAAAATATTTGGCAAATTGTGTCCCTTCAATGTGATGTACACACCGTCCAGTTTGAACAAATATCCTTCCATGAGTACCCTTTTTACTTACTTTAAGTAAAATATGAAATAAGTTAAAATTTGAAATAATTACAGAACACTATCCAAGGTTTTAAAATTGTCTAAATAAATACAATTGTAAATAGCCAACTTTCAAATAGATAAGTTAGACGTTTTAAGTTACCGATGATATAGGAGTATTATTAAATTGTTTTTATTTGTTGAATATTTAAAATTTTTATATTTTTTAATTGAATTTTTGAAGTTTTTTTTTTCTTTTAAATTTGATGTAGTTGTTATTTCTCTATCTTAAGAAGTATGAGGTTATGTGATTAATATAAAAATATATATAATTAGATTAATGTAAAATGATAATTGAATTTATTCTTCAGTATCGTTTTATTTAACTATGAAATATCATTTTTCTTAACACATAGAGACAAGTAAAATAATATGACAAGACAATATTAGTTACAAACTTAATTAAAAAGTATAAAATTTTAAACAACTGGTAGATAAAAAAATTAATAAAAACTTAATTAAAGATATTCAAATTTACAAAAAGCTTAAACATAATTAAGGTAATAAGTTATCATATATTCAATTTTATACTTGGGGATGTAGCATTTAGTACAATACTAAAAAGTTATATCAGATTGATTTTTAGTCTGAATCGAAAAGTCTTGATTTTTTATTCTAACTAGTTCGGATCGATTTTTGACCTAAATCACTCGGTCTGGATTGATTATGTAAGGGTATAGGAAATAATTTAAGAGTGGTAATTGTTTTATAGATGATTTTCGATTATTGTAGAGTATATTTTTGGTCCCTCAAGTTCCAGTGAATTTTGAAACTAGTTTTTCTTTGAAACTTTATACCAATTTAGTCCTTCATCTTTAGAAATGTGTGAATTTAGTCCTTCTTTCCAAATTTTGTTAAGTTTATTTTACATTTTAAACGCATTTTATTATAATATTTGAATTAACATTGAAGCGAAAATGTGTCAAACAGTATAAACAATTCAAATACTATCATAAAATGCGTTTGAAACGTCAAATAAACTTAACAAAATTTGGTTGAAAGGACTAGATTCACGCATTTTTAAATATGAAGGACTAAATTGGTCAAAAATTTTGAAGGATGACTAATTCTAAATTTCACTGTAACTTAAGGGATCAAAAACATATTTAACCTTTTATATTATTATAAATGTGCTTTCAATATTTATATATATAAAGATTTTTTTAAAAAATAAAAAAATAATGGTAAAAAAAGTCCATCCTTTAACAAAACAAGTCACAAATTTCATCCCATTTTACAATGTAGGTTAATGGTGGAACAATTCCAAAATGGACGGAGCTAACCTATTTTGTCACTCTTATTTTCATCCACATCATATTCAATTATCTATCATTACTCCTGCAAAGTTAGGAAATTTACGATAAACATACCTAATGGTCATTCTAACCATCAAAACAGGTGATTGTTGGTTACACAAAAATGTTTCACTTGCCATTTGTTACTACAAACAAAGTCCCACAAAAAGCCATTCCCTGATACAATTGATAAATTTTTTTCTCTTTCTATGTTCACTTCAGAATAATATAGTCTTTTAAATAGACACAAAATCGTAATTATTATAACCAATAAATTTGCCTGAAAAATAAATATAAAATACTCATAGTTAGTAGACTTTGTAACATACTCATTTTATTAAATTTAACAAATTATTATTCTAGAAAAATGAGAGTTATGGGAGTTTTTATATTTTAAAATAATTGTCATTTAACATTATAAATCAAGCATCACAAATACTTAGAAAGACGGTAACATATTGGAATGAATTGCCTTCACCTCTCACAGGAGTGACAACGGGATGGAACCACGATGGTTTTCGTTATCTCATATTCATTTTTAAAGACAAAATTCATCTCACACTCAAACGTAACAGATATGAAACTGTTGTCTCATCCTGATTGGTATATAATCGTAAACGTATGTACCCACTTTCTCTATTATTTCAAATATTAATTACTTAATTTTTATAAAATAATAAAAAATTACGGTAAAGAAAATATAATATTATCAAATATTTAATAGTAAAAGGAAGGTTTTTTATTTCTTCAATATCAAATATTTAGAAAAAAATTATAATCGTATACATTTCAAATTAAAATACCAAATAAAATTTTATGAGAGTCAAAACATTTATTAAAGTTACAGATGTTAATGCTACCTAATTGATAAAATTTAAACATATTTTTAAAAAATTTAAAAAGAAAATAAATATTTAAATTAAAAAATATTTTAAATGTATGTTTACTTCAGTTCTTTAAATTCTAATGAAATCTATTTTTCTATACACTAATAAAAGTTATTGGTCTTTTTATCTTATATAATAATTAACTTTATCATTTTTTATGTATTGTGAAACTTAAATTTGAACTTGAATTATTCCCAACAGCAGTCTATGTTACATAATTATATAAACATGACTAATTTAGTTATATATATTATCAAACATTACAGAAAAAAGAAAAAAAATGTCAATTTTTAACAAACAAATATAAAAAATTAATATCAAACTAAAACATATATGCAAATATTTAAAATATATTTAACTCATGTTGGACCGGAGTTGATTCGTCCTTAATTTATAAAAAATTTTATTAACTTATAATAATATTTACATGTCATTTTACTACTTATACAAAGATAATTAAAGTTGATACATTAGTTATATACTAAAATAACATAATTATATATATTGCGCCATTTTGTATTTTGTGGGAAGGAAAAACGAATCAGCCCAGATAACAAACGGAGAAAGAGAATCTAAATTCAGAAAGTTGACTTTGATGAGAGCCCTATTAGCAAGAACAAGGGCTCTAAAGTTAGTCTCTCTATTTGCATAATGGACAAAAGCTTCTCAATGAATGATTATCTAAGCAGTAAAAAACATCAGCATAGTCAGAAGTTCATTGTCCACAGTTAGACCAAAATTATAATTTTAGTTAGATTTGATTGTGATCCAATTTATCTCAACTTTGTTATGGAACAATTGTAACAGTTTGTAACTGGATTAAAAGGTATAATTATTAATCAAAATATAATTATTTTTGTTTAAAAGTATAATAGTTCAAGCGTTACGATTCAATTGTATGATATCTTGACCTCAGATGATTAATATCGCTTAGGACATATTAGTAAATCCAATGTCGTAATCGCAATACCTGTCTAATAATCAAACACTACCTTCATGGACGTGGAAAATAACTCCTCACCAGAGGAGTGGAAATAGCACCAAAATGAAAAATACCAGCAAAGATAAATAATATAAGAGTTTTATTTGCTTAAAAGAAAGTGGATTGATCTAGATTTTACATTATAATCAGAGGAACACGAAGTTGACGTTGCTTCAGCACATGGAAAAGAAAGTTTTTGAAGACTATCAAAAACCTGAAGAATTATAATTTTCTAGTCATTTAAAACGGTATTAACAATATCAAATTGTTCGTGTTTTTTATACAATAGATAATACTATCATGTCATCCACAACGCAACTAATAATTGACTCATCAATAGGTAAGGATACCCTCTTGAGGTATTTGATTAAACAATTTTACCTTAATTTGATGCATTATATATATATATATATATATATATATATATATATATATATATATTAAAATGGTAACCATTACATGTTAAAATTAGGTGCAACGTTGACAATATCCTAATCATTGGCATACATGTACAACATTCTCTTGATCAATGTTGAAGTTTATTAATTCTCAGAGATAAAGAACAAAAATCATCAATAATTGAAGAGGAAAGATTTGGAATGACTTTCGATTGCGTATCCTAAATCAACTCTATAAATTAATAATTAATATTTTAATAAATTATCCGTAGCAGTATATTATTATCAACAAGCTTTTATAATATGTTTGTTAAGTTGTTTCAAATATGTTTAAATGTCAAAAAAGCAACAAAGAAATTCTATCATATTTTTTTGAGATTCATACAAAGTTTCAATAATTGAAGTAAAGTTTGAAAGTTAAACAAGAATACAAGATCATAAGTGAGAGATAAATATGTTCATAAATGACATAATTCAAAAGATAAAGGGTCAAGAAAAATTCAAATTGAGAATGCGTATATTATTGCATTAAAAAAATTAGGGAAAAACAAAAGGTTCTTCTTTTTTTTTCTCGAATTAATGAATTCATTAAAAGCAAATGATTACTAACATTGTTCTAAAGCAAATGAAGGAGTCGTGGAAACTGCCATTTCATGAACATACAAAGCAGATATGTTACCAAAAATGTAATAGTCAACTTCATACGAACATGCTGTAGGAACAATATATAATAAAAGAGCGTTTACCAAAATGTGAAAATACACGTCATCATCTATAAAACACTAGAAGAAGCAATTAACCAACATGGGAATGTGGGAAGCCTTGAACTTAATGTAATGTTCTTTATAAACAAAATGTAGTTCTAATAGAATGCAAAGTTCTAAGTAACTCGGAACATTTATAAAAAATCTTGTATTTTTTTTCCTCAGCAAACATATATTTATATGTACATTATAGACATTAGGATGTCTCGACCCGTATACCAAAAATCCAATTTTTGACAATATGATATAGTTAAGTTCAACAATTTGACCACGGTTATATATATATATATATATATATATATATATATATATATATATATATATATGGTTAAATATATTTTTGGTCTCTCAATTTTTAGTAAAAATTGGAATTAGTCTCTCTTCGAAACTTTAGACCAATTTAGTTGCCCATCTTTAAAAAATGGATGAAGTTTAGTCATTTTAGCCAAATTTTGTTATGTTTATTTGACATTTTAAATGTGTTTCTCAGTAAATATTAAAGCAAAAATGAGTTAAACGATATAAACAACTAAAATACTATTATGAAATGCATTTAAAACGTCAAATAAACTTCAAAAAAATTCGTTAAAAGGAATAAATATACGCATTTCTAAAGTTGCGGGACTAAATCAGTCCAAAGTTTCAAAAAGGGACTATTTCCAATTTTCACTTAAAATTAAGGACCAAAAACATATTTAACTCATATATATATATATATATATATATATATATATATATATATATATATAT
>Ga0209589_1013352_pt1 | contig 10745 bp, 3 predicted proteins | sample CowpeawhiteBW_FD_187525 | JGI IMG/M metagenome (GOLD analysis project Ga0209589, IMG submission 187525) | Root nodule microbial communities of legume samples collected from California USA - Cow pea white BW (SPAdes) (version 2) | ecosystem: Host-associated > Plants > Roots > Nodule | place: USA...
GCTTTTCATAAGATACAACCAGGTAAATCTAGAGTGATCATCCACAATAGTAAGGAAATATTTGTCACCATTCATGGAATTAACAGCACAAGGACCCCAAATATCCATGTGTACTAAATCAAAAATAGAATCAGCATAAGATGTATTATTAGGAAAATGCAAATTTTGTTGTTTGGCTAAGTGACATACATCATAATCAGAGTTTACAGGAAGAGAAATGAAGGGAAACTTTCTGTTAAGAACAACTATCCTTTTATGTGACAAGTGGCCAAGACGCATGTGCCAAATGTCATGGTTAATAGAACTGGTACAAGCTTGAGCAGGAGGGCCCTCTCTGGCATGGATTTCACCCTTGATCACGTACAGGCCTGACTGGATGTTAGTTGTACCAATTCTCTTGGTGGATTTCTTGTCCTGGATAGAACATTCATTAGTGGTGAAAGTAACAATGCAGTTGGAATGGGAAACAAGTCTAGAAATAGACACCAAATTATACGAGAAACTGGGAACAAAGAGGACATTTCCAATACACAAATTTCCAAAAATTTTCGCAGAACCCGAATGAGTTGCTTGGACTTTGGTTCCATCAGGAAAATTAACATTTATAGGAGAAATACGATAAAAAGAAACTAAGTTTGAGAGGGAACAACATATAAGATCGGTGGCCCCCGAGTCAAGGATCCAATCATTATGAGAACTAAAACGAATTAAAGAGACAAGATTCTTACCCTTTTCTACATTGCAGGAGACAATGGAACCAACCTGATTGGCAGAAACACCTTCACTGTCTTTACCATTTGTTTGTTTCAGCAGAGTCATTAAAGCTTGGTACTGTTACTGTGATAATTTGAAGTTGTGATCCTCTGGAACAGAATCAGTCTTTCCTTCTTGATTCGTGCCACACTATTCACATTACCTCCTTTATTATTTATTTTATAACCTGGTGGAAATCCATGCTTCTTGTAGCAATTGTCAATTGTGTGACCATTCCGACCACAAAAAGAACAAACCCTCTTGTTATATCTGACATTCTTGTTATCAATGTTGTTATTACCTGGATAGTCGTGCTTCTTGAAGCAAACAGACTCATTATGACCAAGCTTTTTGCAGTAGTTGCAAGTAACAATAGTGTTATTGATCTTGATCTCGGTTTCATTCAAGACATTATTCCCTCCAATCTGCCTTTCTTGCTGAACCACGTAAGAGAAAATTTTTGAGATGTATGGGATCAGATCCATCATAAGGACATGAGAAGTGATGTTGTTGTACTGCTCATTAAGGCCTACAAGAATTGCATAGCATGATCTTCAATCTTTCTCAGTTGAAAAGAACTAATGAGACCACAAGAACACTTCATAGAGCAATTGCAAATCAGATCAGGCTGAAAACTATCGAGTTCATCCCAAAGAACGCGAATACGTGTGAAATACTTTGTGACAAAGGAACTTCCTTGCTTAAGGGAAGATGCTTCTAGCTATAACTCATATATACGTAGCAAATTGCCTTGAGAAAATCTAGACTTGAGATCCTTCCATATTTCTTTAGTTTTTCCATCCATAAGATACTTTGCCTGATGGAGGGTGAAACTGAGTGTGTTAACCAAGAGACAACCATATTGTTGCATCTCTTCCAAGCCTGATACGTGTGTTAACTCAATGAATTGCATCTTGTTCTTGGCGCTAAGAGCAGTGGCGAAAGATTTGCTCCATGAATGGTAGTTCTGCGACTCTAATACAGGCGACACAAGAGATAGGATTGGGTTCTCGCTGGGATGAAGATAAAGAAAACTATGCGGGGCATTGAAATCATTAGCAAGCATTATGGATTTGGATTCACTTTCTGTGGCCATGGCAAAGAAAAAAATAAAGAAAACGAAGGAAAGAAACAAAGCGAGAAGGAAAAAGAAAGAAAGAAACAGAGATGTGCAGCAGAGCTCTTCAAAAGAAGAGCTCTGATACCATCTTAATAAACCTGCATTTCATATGAAGAATGTAATTGATGCAGAGCGAAAGAACAATTGAACGAGATTGCGGTAACCATGGGAAAGAAAACATGAAACACGAGAAAAAGGGAAAGAGAGAGAAGCAAAAATGACTGTGTGAAAAGATACTGAATGAGTCTTATTGATTAACTTTTGGAAACGAAGACAAACATATATACAGAGACTAAGTGATGCACGTAGTAACAAAATGCGTAAAAACGGTTTTAACAGACTGATCATTGGTTACAGATTGATCATTGGTTGTGTGATCTTCAGGCTGAGCAATGTGACCCTGACCATTATTCTCATTATTCTAAAATTTTAGACTTTGAAGTTGTGTAAGGGAATAACTTGTGTAAGGGAAAAGCAGTATTATGAATCTATTCAAGGTAAGGGAAGTTAATCATTTAGAAGTTGTTAATTTTTTTTTTAAATATTGAGTTTTGATTTTGAGATTTAGGTTGGGGTATTCATAGTTTTTTCTTTTCCTAAATAGGTGAGAGAGGTGACAAATTAGAAAAATTATGATAAAGAGTAAAAAAATTGATTTTTGTTTTTGTTTCAAGAGGAAAACTTGTGATAAAGATGAAAAAAATGCATTTACGTCAATTAAACTTGAGAAACTTCATGAGGATCCAATAATTGAAAAAAATGAAAAAAACTCTTTAAAGTTCCTATAGTTACATAAAATGAATTAGAAAATTCTTTAGAATGTGATTCGGGGAAGCGTCCTCAAATTTGACAATACCCACCAAATCAAATTGACGAGGTATGTAGGGCTTATATAAAATGGGGTCCATATCATGACTCTTCCTGTTTTTATAGCTACAATTGAATGATATTTTTCTACAATGAAAATAATCAAGAACAAGTTGAGAAATAAGATGGAGGCTTAATATATATATATATATATATATATATATATATATATATATATATATATATATATATATATATTAAAAGCACATTTAATAATATAAATATTTTTTAAGATTTTAATTGATTAATTAGTGTCTCTGATTAGATAAATTAAAATGATTATTAAATTACATGTAAAATTATTTTATTATAATTAATAACTAGAATTTAATTCGTAAGTGTTAATAATTTATGTTAGAATAATATTGCATATTTTTATTTGTCAAAGTGCAATGTAAAAAATTAATCTTTTAAATTGTTTTTTATTATAATTTTTAATTTAAAAAATAGGTTGATGGATTAACTTGTCATTCTATCATGCACTTTGCGAGTTAGACAAGTTAAACTAAATAAGATTAATAAGTTAAAAATTTTAACATAATCCATTAAATTTTAAGGGATCCACAAACTAACTCAAAGACTATGTCATCCATACTTGTCATCGATGGACTTTCATTGTCTTCTTCCATAATTCACAATTTTAAAAAATAAAATAAAAAACACATCAACATTTGATTGATAATATAAAAATTGTTCATGAATAACGCATGGAAATGATTTCATCCATTTTAATTATATATATAAAGATACCAAAATTATTTCATTATAAATGATATTTAAAAACTTCAAATTATCAAAACTTATATAAAAAAATGAATACAATAGTTATAATATGAAAAAATATAATACATTTGTAATGTTTGTATATATTATTTATCTTATTTATTTTTATTCTATAAAGCTTCCGATTTATATTCAAATTTGTAACTATTATCACATTACTTGATATTATTTACAACTATTATCAATTTATACTCTTGCACAAAAGGAGTTGGTTCACTTTGTTAAGCATAACAAAAGTGAGGTTTGTTTATATTTGTATAGTTTTCTAAAAATATATCAATTGTGGAATAAATCGTAGTTTATGAGAGCAAATTTGCAATTTCTACTTGTTATATTAAGAAAGTTATCTTAATTAGTAACACACGATAATTTATCTGATTTAATTAAGATTATTTTTTATGAAATATACTTACGATGATCATGTAATTAGAGTTGTAGTATTTTCTACGAGGGAGCTCATTCATTACTAAGTTCTTTCTTTATTATTTAGTATTAAAAACTTAACATTCCAAAAGAAGTAATTGTTTAGAATATATTTTTCATTTTGTATAATTCAAAATGTTATTTTATTTTGTATTATGAATTGTATAATCTAAAATGGGAATAATAAATATATTCTAAAAAATATATTTTATAATATGGAATAAAAAATTTATATTTTAGATTGTGTAATTTAGAATATATTTAAAATTTTTACTTTAAATTGTAAAATTTAAAATGTTTCTGAGTTTTAGAACTTAAAATAAATAATAAAAAAAATTCAAATATATATGGGGTATAAGAAGATTCAAGTAGGTGCAGGAAGAAGTGGCCTACACTAAGAATTGGTGGCACAATTTTAGATAGGTACCAATGTACCCTATGTAATATTAATTGAATTTTAAAATATTAATAACAACTAATGAAATATTAGAGCAGTTTAAAAATATAAATTATAAAATTAAATATTTGTATAACCAGAATTAAAAAAACACAATAGCTTAACTATTTATAACAATATAACATATTAAATCCATATTTTTCTTATTTTATTTATATATTAAATTTACATATTCAATTCAGAAAATATTTTTTAATATTTTTTAATTTTAATATAATTTAAAATAGATTATAATAACATTATATAATTTTTAATATAAAATAAATTATCGTATCGAAATAATTTTATCATAATTTTTATCATAGGAGAGAAATAAAACCCGAAAATAAAAAGATTATTAGTTTCGTGTTTTAATGGAACAGATACATTAAAAATGGATATATAGTTTATTTAGTTCATATAACAATATTAGTATTTTTTTTAGTTTATCTTTTCTATAAAGAAAATAAAAAACTGTTAAGTTGTTTTAATCTTTAAACAGTTTTTTTATTGAATATTTGTTAAAAAACATAACAAACGGTATAAAACAATAATTTTATCTGGAATCTATATCTGTACCAATACCTGGTAAAGATTATATTTTTAACTATTTTTATACACAATTCTTTACCATTTTATCTTTTTATGCTTTGAAACTTTTCAAATATTTTTTTATTGTTTTTATAGATTCAATTAATTTATATTATTAGCTTTATTGTTTGTAAAAAATAAATTATCCCCAATAAAATTATAAAAATTAATATTAATTTATTTTTATAACTGTCTTTATGAGCACGCTTTTGATAGTTTAAAAAAATAGTAATATTTTTTTATATATTTTAATGATGATTTAATTATTTTTATTATCGTAAGAAAAAACAAACACAATGACAATTGTTTCCACTCATAATTAATAATACTCATAATTAATAATAAGATTGGAGCTTAATCTAATCCTTTTATTGGTATTAATAATACTAGTATATTTATATTTTTATTAATACACCTAAAATTGTAATCATCCTACCATGATAATAGTAAGATTATAAGAAACATATATAGTCCAAAACCGTTATTAAATGGTATTTATGCGTACATTAGCCTAGGTTAACAATATTAATTAGTACTTAATTATAAAAATGTTATTTATGTTTTCTTTTACACACCGTACGTAGATTCAGCGTAAGGATTCATGTAAACCCTTAATTGATCCCATCTCCCTTGTCCACATTGTATTTTATTTTAATGATGAGTCGCGCGTTCATTTGATGGAGATGGCCTTGACTCATTTTTCACAACCACAATCATTTGACCACACTCTAAATAGGCATTGCTTGAAGGGCCATGAAGATTAAACTAGCATAGAGAAAGAGAGCCATGAAGAAAAGTAGAAGAAAAGAGAATAATGTTGTTTTTATAAATGAAGGGTGCGAAATGGATCCGAGTATGGATATCCAGTTAAAAAAATAAAACAAAACATCGGATGTCGACGTTCTTAAAAGAAAACCTGGAGATGAGATTAGTTAGTGTGTTTTAGGAGAGATAAAAAATATATTTACTTTTCTACTCCAAAATAAAAGAAAAAAAAAATTGAAGGTGAAGGAGAAAATATTTGGAGATACAGTAAAAAAAAAAACTTCATATTTTTGTGGCTTCTGCATAAATCCACGTAACCCTAGATTGGGTCAACAAAGTATACATCCTCACCATTTCTTCTTGCATCCTCTTTTCTCTTTCCTGCACCCCCTAACTTTTAAATTCTCACCTCTACTCTCATGGGTTAAAAACCCTAATTTCTCTCCCATTTTTCTCAGTCTCATCCCTCATGTGCACCTCCCTTCCATTGTTTCACTACATTTCACTACACCACATTAAAGGATCATATTACCTCCACCCATACCTATCTTTCAACTTTGAGTGAGGGTAAAAGGGGAATTATAAAAGTTAGGAAGTGCAGGAAGAAAAAAAGGGGTGCAGGAAGAAATAGCCTCCACTATATTCATGAAAAACCCTATTATCATTTGGGCTGTCAGACATTGACATTTGTGCCTTTTTGAGTGTTTAGGAATAGGAAAAAAAAGAAAGAAAAAGTGAGAGGTATAGTGACTACGTTTACCATGGTAAATTGAATTGTTGTTAGAATATTGCTAAGGTAATATTATGCCCTAAACCACTTTCTAGGACTCTCAATATTAAAAAAATCATATTTCAAGTTAATTTTGTTTTGAATTTTTTTTTAAAATATTTATAAATTTTGTTATGAAAAAAGATTTGCAGGAAATGTTGTCAACTTTTTTGCAAAATATTTTGTATATAAAACACTTTTCGCAACAAATTTTGTAGGAAATATTTAGGAAATTTATAATTTTGTAAGAAATAATTACCTATGAAAGAATTACACGTCAATTAAGATTCTTTGAAAAAATAGCAGGAAAAAGTTTTGTTTTTTATACAAATCTTTTAACAAATTTGCAAAAAAATTTCTATATAATATTAAAATTTAAAGTAGCGTCTTTACCATCATAAATAAATTTGTTATTATTCGTCTTAAGAAAAACAACTAAAGAAATTTTTTATAAAATTTATTTGCACCTAGGTGTAGATTCCGGGAAAATGAACTTTGGATTGTCTGAGTATTGAATGGAAATTTAGTAGAAAATTAGTAAGAAAATAATGGTGACATTTTTATATAGATTGTTTGCCTTTAAATAATAAGATAAAGATCAATAGGAGTGGCGAATTTTGACTAAAAGTTTTGGAGGGGTCAAAATAATATAATTTTTTTATAATTAAATTAGATTATTAGTATAATGTTTCAAAAAATAATTATTTAAACTAAACAATTGGATCATTAGATTAGATTATTAGTATAATATTTTAAAATATATGAATTAGTATAATATTTTAAAATATATGAAGAAGTGGAATGTATCTATTTTTATCTTCACGAATAGCTTTCCTTTAATCATTTAAAAATAAATAAATCTATTATTTTATTTTCTATCTATATAAATATTTTTTTTCAAAATAATATTAGAATACAAATTTTATCTTATATATTCATAAAAAAATGAATTTGCAAAAGACTTGTAAGATAAAAAAATCATGTTAATAACTCTTCAACTAATATTTTATTATCAGGGAAGACGATAGAGAGTTACCTTCTTTTTTTAAGAAAGAAAGAAAACAAATGAGAAATCAGAAAAAAAGAATGAGTGTGTCTAATTTTTTTGTCTTCAAAAAGAAAAAAGAAAACATATGAGAATGAGAGATGATACAATTTGTGAAAAATTAGAAAGACAATGAGAAAGAAATAAAAAACATCTTAATAAATATTTGGTTTAATGATTTATTTGTTTCTTTATTGTCCAGAAATGTCTAGTTGGTTGTCTAATGTTTGTTTAGTCTCAATTGTTGAAAATTGAAACCATTAATAAGGATGTTTTGTTTTGTTGGTGCAATTAACATAACCTCTTGATTCGTTTCAAAAAATTTAATAAAAATAACCAAATTGCATCAACTTTTTCAAAAATCGGAATCAAATTGAGACTAAAAAAAACTACATGACCAACTTTGTTAAGATTAAAGGTTGTGTTTTATAAAAAAAATAATAAGTCACACAATTTAATTTCCATTAATTTCTAAAATATACTACATATAATTTTTAAAAAATTTAAAAATTTAAAAGATATATAGAATTTAAAATAATTTAAAAAATATAAATATAATTTAAAAAAATTTCAGAAACATACATATAATTTAAAAAAAAATCAAAAATATTGGGGGCATGGCCCCTCCCTTCCCTATGAATGATCCGTCCATGAATAGGAATAATATTTGAAAAGATTAGTTAATTTTTTGTATTACATAATGATAAACTTTGAGTATACCATTATAGGAACATATTGTTTAGTGCTAAACCAAGAAAATATTATAGCAAATTGTTTATTACAGACTGATTATTAGTGCACACTGTTTATGGCTAAACCCATAATAGATTGGTGCAAATTATTGTTGGCAAATTTGAACATATTGGTTAGTGTTAGTTAAGAGACTTTAGGCTATTTATATAGTTTGACATACTACTTTTAGTACTTGTTGGGAGTGTTTAAACTCTTAATGTAATTCACTGTACAACTTTAGGCAAACCGCAAACATTCGTTGATGTTTTTGATAATGTAGTTTTCTCTCGTGTATTTTTTTTTTTATATTAAAAATGTTCAAGATACGTGGCCAATTTAAAGATGTTGAAAGGGATAGAGCTGAGTTAAAAAGGCTCAAAGCATGAGGTCTAGCTATAGATCCTTTCGCTACCAGAAATTTTTATATTTCATGGAAATTTTCATGTAAATTTCATTTTTCCTACGAATTTGATTGGTAGGTAATACTTTTGTGGATAATTAATTATCGTGGAATTTAAAAATTCGTAAAAAATTTGCAAGAGACTCTTCTAAAAACTTGATTTCAATCAAATAATTGATTATCACATAATTTTTTTGAAAAATAAAATATTTCCTGAGCAATCTTTGTGTATGCTGCTTTGTAACTCTCTAGACTAAGTCCTATACACAATTTATTTACTAATATATGACTTATTACAAAGGTTTAATCACATACATAAATAAAATACATGTCCTCCAATATCTTTTGCCATCACTTTAACTTCCTAGACTTGCTTTTATTATCATCAAATTTTACTTTTGAAGAATGATCTTCATCATCTTCTTTTGCCAACAAAACACACACATCAAGGTAGACAATTTATCATGTATACTCTCTATTGAAAAAACTATATTATGGTCCATAACTTCAAAATGGTGTTAGAAAAAGATTACTCAAATAATACTAATAATAATAAAAATATAAAATGATATAATAATAATTATTAAATCAATAATAATACTAAGACAATATATAAAACAATGAATATTAATCAGAGATCAACAATTATTTTAACAATAATAAATAATAAATAAAAGATAAAAGGTAAAGGAGTAGAAATATCCTAGGTTGAGGCAACGCAGCGCTATCCTTAGAGAGAAAACGTCCCTACTGCACAGGGCTAAACAAATACACACTCATATGTGTTTCAAATCATATACATTTCTCTCCCAAGATACAACAATCTGTTAGATCGATCGAGTGCAACGAAGGATCTCCGAACCTTATGAACACCACTGTTTTAAAGATAATATAGAGAAGAAAAGAAGAACATTTCAGAGAAAACTCTAATGTTTGTTGTCTTTGTTGTTGTTGTTGTCTTCCACATTCACTTAGGTGGTATTTATAGGTAGCAAAAGGAGACAAAGGAGTAAATAGTAGTAAAAATATAGTCGTTAGCCATAAAAAACATTAACCCTTAAATTAAAGATCTATAAAACATAAGTAACAGTAGAATTTTTATTTTAATTATTTATTTTTTAAATTATAATAAAATATTTCTAACAATCCCCCACATAATTTAAAAAATAAAATAAAACAAAAAATATATTTTCTTTTTAAACAAAATATTGTAGTTCAATGTAAGGAACCTTCTGGGTCTGACTCTTACACCTAGTGCTTATAAACTTCCACCCGAGAAAATGCAGAGACTTAATTGCCTTGAACTACATCCCATGTGATCGGGTTTTAGTAAATAACACATACAATATCGGTGTTCATTATAGGTTCTAATCAATGGGTGCACGTTACAGCCTTGTGCATGTATCTTGTTTCATGAGTGTCACTTAGAGACTTACCCATGTCTCACAATGGCGGCCCCACCATCACACTCACTAGGTAAACCCTTAAAGGGTGGTTTGTGACTCACACCCCTACAATAATTGTCATTGGGTTTATTAAGAGGTATTTTATAAAATAAGCATAATAATGCACATACCTCAACCATTGGGTTTATTAAGAGGTATTTTATAAAATAAGCATAATAATGCACATACCTCAACCTTATTATTGCCACAATTTATAGTACACCTCGCCATAGGAATGAGATATAAAATTTAATCAAATTATTTGGTGTACTTTAATTAACAACAACTTCGTTGTTACCCATTGAACTCCATTCCATGGGATCACCATTCATGTGGAGATGGGTATCCATTGTTGCAACTAATTTATGGGCTATCTCATTCCCCTCGACGACTCAAATACTTGTTGTTGATGCATCAACCATTTGATAAACAGATCTGTAATATTTCTTTCTGACCTGACAAAGTCAAGAGAGATAATATCATGAATGATTAAGTTTCTAATATATTTTGTCTCTCATTCTCATATGTCAATTTCATTGACATTTTTACTAAAAACTTTAAATATAACAATTTAATTGTCAAGATGCATTGAAAAAAGAAATAATTTATGCTTGCA
>Ga0209589_1013353_pt1 | contig 10744 bp, 14 predicted proteins | sample CowpeawhiteBW_FD_187525 | JGI IMG/M metagenome (GOLD analysis project Ga0209589, IMG submission 187525) | Root nodule microbial communities of legume samples collected from California USA - Cow pea white BW (SPAdes) (version 2) | ecosystem: Host-associated > Plants > Roots > Nodule | place: USA...
GTCAACAAGTCAACTAAAGTTGATTCAACTAAGTCAACTTAGGGAATCAAAAATAACAAACACAAATGAAAGGGATGAAGGATTAGTGAACTTCCTTTTTAAACATGCTTAGTCTTCTTAAGCATGTACCTTCATCCTTGTTTTGGGGTCAATCCTTCATCAGTGTTCATGGTGGTGCCCCATCTGTATAACTAGGTAAGGATTCAAGGTATGGTTGCATCCTGACGCTCTAAGGAGTCAATTAGTCTTACCTAGAGCGGACTGACTCCTATGGTGAGAGTAGTAGGAGGCCTGAAATTCATTAAGGGCTAACCTTGTGGTGAGGGAAAATTGATTCATTGTAACACTTGTAACACAAAGCTCGGGGGTGAGCAGAGGTATCCACCACAAGTGCAAGCATCCGCTAAATCCGACCAGGTTATATGTATCCGGATGAGTCGAGTCGAGTCTTACTGTATTGCTTGGAAGGTCGTAACACGCTTGTGTGATGTATGTATAATGGACTGTGAATATGTATCAAATTTCATTGATGAAATGGTTTTGGCTCTAGCTTACCCTTTGCTTCATTGATTGTCTTGTGTGTGGTTCTTCTCTTTTGCAATGATCATCAAATTATTGATGTGAGCAGAAGCGAGAGGTTCTCGCAGTCAACAGAGGAATGCTGAATTCGCTGCATAGTCCGCCTGGGCTGGATCCTGATTCATGATCTTTCTTTTAGGACCACGGCTCATGTAGCATCTGTCCTTACATTTCAATTTGATTTCCGTAGAATATTTTGTATCTATTTTTTTTGGTACCGTTTTGCGTTTTGGTTGGTTGTAGGGAGTTACTTTTAAACTCCGGGACTGCGCTAAGATATTATTCTACTTTGACGCTTCTTTTAATTACGCTATTACTTAAATGGGGTGTTACATTAATCCTGTTGTCCAAATTTGCAGAGACATCCAAAAATATCAATATTTGCAATTAACTCCCTCTTCTTTGACCAATTTTTGACCAGATTTGAATATTTGACCAGATTTGACCACTTTGACCAGATTTGACTAACTTTGACCATTCAGTGTCCATTGAGAGTATGACACGTGGCAGTTCCTTTTCTCACCCAAATTAGGCTTTCGCAAAAGCTTGTAGTTGCTCCAACATCGTGCAGCGCAGTGGCTCGACTGATTCGCATTCTGCAGTGCAGATTCGAAGGTGTCTTTCTTCTTCGCCAATGGAGGTGCTGCTGCCATGGAGGTTCGTGAGCTGAGGATGGAATTGTGGTGGCCATGACTGGTTCGTGTAGGTTCTAGTTCTCGGGGGCTTTGGTGGTTGCGCGAAGGATTTATGATGGGTGCAGATGCGAACGGTATTGGAGTTGTTCGTGTGCGAGGAAGATGCAGCGTGAAGGTGGTGATGGTGCGTGGGAGCTCACGGTGGTGGAGTTGTTCGTGTTTCCGACGTGGTGCAGATGCGAACTGTTGCAGCTGGTGCAGGTGGTGTTGCCATTGCGGGCTTCACAGAAGTTGTAGGAACTCACGTTGCGGAAATGGTTACTTGAAGGTGGGAGAACTCTGGCGAGTTGACGGTGGAAGGGCGAAGGCTTCTGGTGGTGCTAGTGGGAGAGGAGAAAATTAGGGTTCGCATCTCCTCTCCTTTGGTTCACATGCATGTGCAAGGATTAATGCCACATGTCATCATATGGTTGGCCTAATTTGAAAGTTGAGGATTGCCACATGGCAGCATCGGGTTGAGTGGAGTTTAAGTGGTATGAGGGGTGTAAATAGACATATTAGAGGGTGCAAAATAGGTTTTTGATGAGACCCATTTAGAAAGAGGGGAGTGTATAAGTAAAAATTGGAGTGTAGAAGTAATTTTTCCAGAACTTGCTAATTTCAGCCTTATTAAAAGGTGTTTGTAATATCAATCAATTTATTTTCCCACCTTTAAATAAGCTTAATCTTAACTTCAGCTGCATCAACAAACATTAAAATATCCAAAAATAATTTATGCAGCTAAAAATCACTTTTTAAGACATTTTTATCACACATGTTCAAATAACTTAATTATCAGAATTATTAATTAAATCACTCTTTAAGCACATAAATTCAATTAAATACCCAAAATTAAACACTAAATGAGGGCAAAAATACGCACTCATCATAACCACACACTTATCCTTTTGCACTCCTTGGCAAAATTAAGCAATTTCAGAACTTCCTCTGAGGTATTTCATTTCACATCAACACTGGATCAAAGGAATGAACATCACTGGAGACAAATCAATATTCTAGAAATTAAGTTACCATGCATAAACAAACGGAAAAGTTCTATTTTTCACACTTGAGTTAATCTTTTGGATTCACAAGACAATCAATTATGAAAGAAAGCACTCAAGTTAAATTTGTATTTTCTCACCAAAATTCGCTCAAGTGTTTTTGGCTTGTGTTTTCACTCAAAATACCCATGCAAGTAAACACTCGTAATACTTAACAAGACTCTAATATTCACAAACTTTCAGAAAATATGCATTCAAAAATCATGAGGACTTTTCACAGGTTATAACGGTCCTAAGGCAAAGGTAGGAAAAATTTTAGGATTTTTGGGTTTTTGAAATAGTAATGTAGGAAGAATAATGGAATATAATTTCAAAAACAACTCATTTTCGTTTATTGCTTGTTGCTCTCTCTTTTTTTTAGAAAGCAATTATTTCAACACTTTTTCATCAACAATTTTTCCTTTTGCCATTTTTATTAATTTGTGGGTGAGGTACTCATCCACACACCTTATTCCTCAACCATTCCTGATCACAATCCATTAGCTCATTCTTTCTTCCTAAGCTAGAATATGGTCTTTTTTCTTTTCAAGGTTATGCAATAGGCTTAAAACAAGAAAAAAAGGTTTACAGCTCAAAGGCGCTTCCAATGGATCAATATCAAGGTGGGCTTATTTGGCCAAGTAGTTAGAAACAAGAAATGCCTCAATCATATCAAATCATGCATATTCACTTAAGTTTCAAAACAAAAGAATCAAGCTAAACATTTGAGTATAAACAAACATGAGCAAGTCACTCAAGAAAAAATAGGAATGACACATGGCAGTTCATCCTTTACATTAAGGCTCAAGACTCACAAGTTCAAACTCTTTGACAAAAGATTTAATCAAGAAGTTCTCAAATCAATTCAATTAGCAAATTGTACCGGACCTGGTCAACTTAACCATATAAATGACAACCCTCACATATATGCCGGAAACAACCCAAGTACACGACTTGGGCCGGCATGGACTCAAACTCATAACTGAACGAAAGCAAAAGTAACAACAAAACGGCCAACCTAGGACAGTGTGCGGCCAAGGATGACATCCGACAAGTTGAGAAGTAAACGGATCAGATCGCTCCTAAATACTTAGTAAAAATTGAAGCCCCTGCGTTCAATAGGTCTTAAGGGCCTGGGTTAGGGCCCAGGCCCATTGACAGCCCAAGCTAAAGCCCAAGTCAAGGCCCGGCCCATGGGATAATCAGACATCATTAATGCTCTATAAATAGGCATGGACCCCAGTAATTAAAGGTACGCATTCATTAATCATACATTTTACCTTTTTGAGAGTTTTGACTCACTTGAGCTTCGGAGTCCCTTCTGCAGGTAACCCCTTCCGGGTCCAGACCGACATGTACCAACCGGGAAGAGGCCAACTGAGGAGATAGTGGACTACATGGTAAGGTGACGCTTGTGCCTAACTCATCTTATTTGTTCTCTACAGGAACAATTGGCGCCCACTATGGGGCCTGAGACGAACACCTTTAGTACCCGTTTTTCTCCGAAGATGGTTTCCACCCGTAGCAAAGCTAGAGTGAACAAGCAGGCAGATGCTGGTCCCTCAGGACCTGCTGGCATCACCCCTGACTTGGCCGCCCTCCTAGACGGCCAAGCGAAGATGCAACAAGAGCTGGCAGATCTGAAGAAACGCAATGCTGATAAGATGGAGGCGCTGCGACAAGAGAACTCTCGCCTTAGGCGAAAGATCGAAGTTGATCCCAACCTTAAGGGAAAAGCCAAGGAAACCTCTGAAGCTGCAAGGTCCCCGGCCTTCCAGCCCACAGAGGAGGAAAGCGAATACAACCCCACCCCTCACACCTTCACCACCACCCAACAAACACCCATCCCTTCCACCCATCCCCAAAACGTAGCCCCAACCCCTGCCGCTACCCTCCCTACCACCCAGATCCCGTACAACATACCCACCACCCTACACACCACACATGTTCCACCATACAACCCGCAATACCCCCCAACAAGCCACATCCCCCCTCACAACCTTACTTCCACCTTCCCCACTATGATCACTCATCCCATCCCACCCCATCTGCTCCCTCCCCACCAGCCCAAACGACGTCACCCCTTCACCGACTTTATCGCCAACACCCCTCTTCCTGCCCAGTGGGAACCCTTCACCCTGGACCGCTATACTGGCGAAACCGACCCTAATGAGCACCTCAAGGTCTACATCACCCATGTCAGCCTGTACACGTCCCAAGATGCAGTCTTCTGCAAAGCCTTCCCCACCACCCTCAAGGGCCCTGCCCTAGAATGGTTCACAACCCTTTCGCCTTACTCCATCGACAGTTTCGACGTCCTTTCCCACATGTTCTCCAACCATTTCGCTGACAGCCGTCCACACCAAACTACCACAATCTCCCTCTTGGGCATTAGACAAGAACAAGGCGAACCACTCAGAGCGTTCATAGATCGCTTCAGTAAGGCAGCTCTTCGCACCCGACACCTCAACCAGGAGATGATCCTCTAGTGCATAGCACTTACCCTACAACCCGACCCCTTCGCCAACAACGTCTACCTCCACCCACCTGCCTCTCTTCACGAACTCAAACTACGTGTAGCCGATTACGTCCGCATGGAGGAAATGCAAACCCTTCACACCAAATTCTACAATGACTATGCAGCCACCACCACCAACCCCACCCCGCAACCTCCTTGCCCTGATACCCGCCCACGTGAGCCCCACCAACCTCGGTTCACCAGATATGCCCCCCTTACCGTAGCTCACTTCTGCATCCTCGATGAGGCCCTACAAGCTAACCTAATCCCTCCACCACGCAAGACAACCACCCGTCCTAACGCTGACATGACCAAATATTACCGCTACCACCACAACCATGGCCACACTACAGAAGAATGCAAAGCACTCCAGGATAAAATAGAAGAACTGGTCCGTGCTGGCCACTTTCGCCGTTTCATCCGCAAAGTTGACCATTCCTCTTCCTCTCGATCCCGCCACCCCCCTCGATCCGACCACAGACGCCCTCCACATGATTCTCGTCACGACAAACGCCCCGCCCAACCCACCAACCAAGAACACGAACCGGCCCACACCGACATCACCCTCGCCGACCCTCCCCTACGTGGCACCATCAACACCATCTTTGGTGGCTTCGCTAGTGGAGGATCCACTTCTTCTACCTGAAAGAGACACCTCTGACATATCCAATCCATCAACCATATCACCCATTCCCACCACAGACGCCGCATGCCTCCTATCATCTTCACAGATGACGACTTTCATGGCCTCGACCATCAACAAGATGACCCCATGGTCATCATTGTTGAAATCGAAAACTACGCCGTTAAGAAAGTCCTTGTTGATCAGGGCAGCTCCGTTGACATCCTCTACTGGGCCACCTACCAAAAACTTCAACTTTCGGAAACCGCCATGGTCCTGTATGACGTGCCAATCTATGGCTTCTCCGGCGAACAAGTATCCACTCGTGGCTACATCGACCTCCACACCGTCTTTCGTGAGGGGACCTAAACCAAAACCATCCAAATCTGCTTCCTTATCGTTGACGCGCCAACATCCTACAATATCTTCTTGGGCCGTCCTTCCCTGTACACCCTTGGCACCGTCGTCTCCACCCTCCACTTGGCCATGAAGTTCCCTTCCCCTTCAGGTGACATCCTCACCATCCACAACGACCAGCGCTTGGCACGTGAATGCTACATGGCTAGCCTACGACCATAACTCCTAATTCAACAAACCAACCACATTGAACGACCTCCTAGCTCCAGCATCGCCTTGTCAGGCGAAGATCTAGACCCTAGAGTAGGCCGGGATGTTTGTCTCGAACTAGTTGAGGAGACCTCCCCTCTAGAGCTTCCCAACGGTCACTCTATCAACCTCGGCACCGGTTTGAACTCTGATGAGCATGCCATCATCACACCCATCCTCACCAACAACAAAGACCTTTTCGCCTGGTCAGCCGCCAATCTCCCTGGGGTGGACCCTTTAGTGGCATCCAATAAACTATCCATCTATATAGAAGCCCGCTACGTATCCCAAAAAAAACGCAAACTTGGCGAAGAATGCCGGCTAGCACCTAAGGTTGAAGAACGTAGGATTCATAGAAGAAGCTCAATACACCACTTGGCTTTCGAACGTAGTCTTGGTGAAGAAAGCCAATGGCAAATGGCGAATGTGTGTGGACTACACGGATCTAAACAAGGCTTGCCCTTGCAATGCCTACCCCGTACCCAACATTGATCGACTCGTTGACGGTGCAGCAGAGAATAAGGTGCTTAGTTTTTTGGATGCATATTCCGGATACAACCAAATCCCCATGGCCGTATCTGACATGCACAAAACCGCCTTCATCACGGAAGATGCTAACTACTTCTATAGGGTAATGCCTTTTGGTCTTAAAAACGCTGGAGCAACCTATCAACGGCTCATGGACAAGGTTTTCAGTCACCTAATGGGACAATGTGTCGAAGTATATATTGATGACATGGTTGTCAAGTCCCCAAGTCACCACCAACATGCTGAGGACCTATCAGCAGTCTTCTCTGCGCTATGCCAATACAACCTTCGCCTCAACCCAGAAAAGTGTGTATTCGGCGTCGACCGGGGCAAATTCCTTGGTTTTATGCTAACCCAGCACGGCATAGAAGCCAATCCCGAAAAATCCAAGGCCATCATCGAGATGCGTAGCCCCGCTACCATCAAGGAGGTCCAACGGCTCATAGGCCACCTCACAGCCAGTTCCCGTTTCCTACCCAAACTGGCCGAACAAACCCAACCCATAGTCCAACTCTTAAAGAAATCAACCCGGTTCACGTGGACCTATGATTGTGAACAAATCTTCCAAAAAATGAAAACCACCCTCACCTCACCACCTATCCTCCACAAGCCAGACACCCACCAAGCCCTACTCGTATACATCACAGCCACTGACTACACCGTCAGCGCCGCGCTCGTCCAAGAGATAGAAGGTACGCAACATCCTGTCTACTTCGTTAGCAGGACACTAAAGGATCCTGAAACCAGATATCAAATGATAGAGAAGTTGGCTTTATCTTTAGTCCACGCAGCTGGCCGCTTACGTCCATACTTCCAAAACTACAACATCATTGTCAAAACCGATTACCCAATCCAAAATTTTTTGCAAAAACCAGATCTAGCCGGACGGATGTCATCCTGGGCTGTCGAGCTGTCAGAATTCAATATTCGCTACGAACCCCATGGCCCCATCAAAGCTCAATGTCTCTTAGATTTTATCAATGACCTCCAGCACACCCCACAAAGGACCAGTGGAAACTTCATGTAGATGGTTCCTCAAACCCAAAAGGTGTCGGTGCTGGCATTGTATTAGAAGGACCCAATGACATCACAAGATGCGGATAAAACTTGGTTGGCTAAGGTCGCTAAGTATATTATGATAGGCGATGACCTTTACAAATGCGGGTATGGCCAACCCCTCCTCAAATGTGTCAGGCAGAGCAAACACAGTATATTATTAAGGAACTACACGAAGGCATTTGCGGCTACCATTCCGGTGCACGTACCGTGGCCACTAGAATACTTAGAGCCGGATACTTCTGGCCGACCATAGAAGCAGACTGCCAAGACTATGTCAGAAAGTGCAAACCATGCCAAAAACATGGCAACCTCATCCACCCGAAGCAGGAACAACTCCATCACATAATATCCCCATGGCCCTTCGCAAAATGGGGAATGGATATCCTTGGTCCCTTCTCACCTGGCAAGGGACAAGTGAAATTTCTAATTGTAGCCATTGACTACTTCACCAAATGGATAGAAGCCAAACCTTTTACCACTATCACGGCCCAGCAGGTTCAACAGTTTGTTTGGAAGGACATTGTATGCAAATATGGCGTCCCACACACCATCATTACCAACAATGGCCGACAATTTATAGATAAGGAGCTAGCCAAATTCTACACTGGCATGGACATAAAACACATCACAAGTTCTGTGGAGCACCCACAAACTAATGGACAAGCAGAGGCGGCCAACAAGGTTATCCTAAAGGAACTGTGCAAACGATTAGACAGCGCCAAAGGTCGATGGCCTGAAGAGTTAGTAGAAGTGCTATGGGCTTACAGGTGCACCCCTCAACCAACAACAAACGAATCCCCTTTTAACCTAGTTTACGGTGCAGACACCATGATACCAGTTGAAATTGACGAACCATCCCTGCGCCGAGAACTATACGACCCAACCCACAACCATCAAAACATGGCCACTCACCTCGATCTCCTACCAGTACACAAAGAGAAAGCCTAGATACGAAACTTAGCTACCAAACGAAGAGCTGCCAGAAAGTATAATGCAAACCTATGTCCACGATCATTCGCCATCGGGGACTTAGTATGGAGAATGACCAGCAGTGCAAGAAAGAAGGATGACAAGTTCTCCGCCAATTCGGATGACCCATACCGCATACGCGAAGACGTAGAAGGAGGAGCTTATCGCCTAGAACACTTATCTGCGGAAGAGATTCCCAACACTTGGAATGTATCCCAGCTCAAATTCAACTTTAGCTAAATGTATACTGTAGTTAGACCAATACTTGTAACCCTGGGTGTACTCTTTTTTCTCACCTGGTCTTTTTTCCGTAAGGAGGGCTTTGACCAGGGAGGTTTTAACGAGGCACCCCATATTCAAAAATAAAACGAAGGGTTCTCAACTATACAACTTTCCTACGTTATTACTCTCATATTGGTTTTAGTTCCCCACCCTTACCACAAGTAAGCGGCCTAGGTCGAACACCCTTAACTTGATGTTTAATTCGTTTTAGTTCCCCACCCTTACCACAAGTAAGCGGCCTGGGTCGAACACCCTTGACTTGACATTTAATTCATTTTAGTTCCCCACCCTTACCATAAGTAAGCGGCCTGGGTCAAACACCCTTAACTTGATGTTTAATTCGTTTTAGTTTCCCACCCTTACCACAAGTAAGCAGTCTGGGTCGAACACCCTTAACTTGATGTTTAATTCATTTTAGTTCCCCACCCTTATCAACGATTCCGGCACATTAATCTCATTGTCTTTCCTCCCAGTAGTTTCTGGAAGCTCAATCAACCCAGCTTCCGACCCCTGCACCCCACTGGCTGAGACTGCCCTCATCACGGTAGCTCGCACTTTCTTCACGTCCTTGCCCTTGCCCACCCTAATAGGCAACTTCGCTTTCCTTTTTGTGCCTCCATGCACGTGGACATCTACTAGCGAATCCTGCAAGTTGGGAACCATAGTGTTCCTGACAACTTTAGCCTTTACTGCCTTCTCCTTACGAAGGGCTTGGAAAAGTGTTAAGTTCTTCTTGCCAAGTTGCGCCATATGCCCTGAAGTACACAACACACAAATCGTCAAAATGCTCCAATCAATAACAATGATCAAAGTTACAAAAAAATACCTTCAATATCTATAATAGGGTGAACCGAATTATCCCTAACTAAGCCATTAGTGGGCATCTTATCGCTAAATTGCATCAAAGTATCCTTCACCTCCTTCTCACCCACCGACAGATCTTCCCTCAAAATCACCTTATATCTCCAAGGGTTGCCGGTCCAGAAGAACAGAAACTTAGTATTACCATTAGCGGTATAGAAATGCGACCGACGAGCCAACTTTACCACAACTTTGAAGAACCCATCTTTGAAATGCTTGAACAATTGAGTGAATGCCTCCAATTTTTTGAGACTAGGCCGGCTGATTAACGATAACCATGTTATCAGACTCTTCGGCCTTGTGACGAAAAAGTATAGGAACGCTCGAGGAGACGGTTCTAAGTACAGCGCCATGCACAGTAATCTGAAAGCTTGCAAGTACGCCCAGCTGTTCGGATGAAGCTGAGTAGGGGCAACATTCAACAATCGCAGCACTCCCATAGTGAATTCGTCAAAAGGTACGCAGATGTGCAGTTGTGAAAAGTGGCACATATACATATAGAAGAACCCGCTCTACCATGGCACGCGCATTCAACAACAGTAACCTGCTCTAGAGCAATTATGTCCCTTCGCGCATTCAACCACGATTTTAGCAAACGCAACCACCGGAACAACAACCGCTGGGTCCGCACATCTTCCGCTACCCATTCATATCCGGTCTTCGCCGACCAATTACTCTCAGCCAGCTCCTCGGGCGGATCCTCCCTAATTTCAACCACCCTCTCCACTGGAATTCTCCCTACACTACCCACTTCTTCCCTATCGCTACTATCATCTCAACTACTCCCGCTATCCCTAGACTGCTCACTACCCGAGTCTGACAACGAAAACCTATCGCTACTACTAGACATACCTAATTTCTTTAGAAAAGATGACGGAGGAGGAAGAGAAGATATCAGACAACTCTAAACGCACGTGAACGAATTTTTTGCAAATGAAACAGAGTGAATGAAATGCAACACCATCTTCATTTATACACACGAATTTCAAGCGTCATAGCCCTT